>CECA01062563.1_pt1 | contig 70276 bp, 49 predicted proteins | sample 557351 | NCBI WGS metagenome assembly CECA01 (sample SAMEA3182051, study PRJEB8094) | gut metagenome | biome: human; feature: gut; material: Stool; isolation source: human stools | place: Canada | collected 2012-03-07 | reverse complement strand
GAAGGTCCCAAGGGTTAGGCTGTTCGCCTATTAAAGTGGCACGCGAGCTGGGTTCAGAACGTCGTGAGACAGTTCGGTCCCTATCTGTTGTGGGCGCGGGAGATTTGCGAGGCCCCGACACTAGTACGAGAGGACCGTGTCGGACAGACCTCCGGTGTGCCGGTTGTCCCGCCAGGGGCACCGCCGGGTAGCCGCGTCTGGCCAGGATAAGTGCTGAAAGCATCTAAGCACGAAGCCCCCCTCAAGATAAGATCTCCATACAAGGGTCGTCAGAGACGATGACGTCGATAGGTCGCAGGTGCAGAGGCGGTAACGTCTACAGCCGAGCGATACTAATCACCCAAACCCTTTCCGGGACGCGAGTCCCCCCAAAAAAGAGCAAACAAGTCAGAGAAGCATAAGAGTCAGAACTGAATTGCCGGTCGCTTCCACGCTTTCCCCCCTCTACGGCGTGCATAGCGCACGCTGACATAAAGACACTAAGGTGGCCATAGCGCGAGGGCTCCACCTCTTCCCATTCCGAACAGAGAAGTTAAACCTCGCCACGCCGATGATACTGCGAAAGTGGAAAAGTAGGTAACCGCCCCCTCTCGGCCCCGAAGGCAACTGCCTCCGGGGCCTTTTTTATTCCCTAACCCTCGGAGCATGCCCCTGTCCGCGCTGTCCGCTGAGCGTGGACACTGTCCACAGTGGCGCCCGGGGGAAACACAAGGACAAAAGGTCATAAGTGACATAAGAAATATTCAAGGCTCCTTGCCGGCTGCGATGCTGACATGAGGAAACACAAGGACAGAAAGGCATAAGGGGAATAAGAAATGTTTAAGGCAGTACATTTAATAGGAGCTTGACTCTCCGAGGCAAGCCAAAATTTAGGCGATGCATTTCTCTATAAAATACCTTCGCCTATTGTATGGCTTGTCAGGGGACTGCCAAGCTCCTACCGTGCTTGCTATGGTTGAGACTGCCAATCTCCTTACCTGTTATCGCCTGAGCCGTGGATTACGTCGCGGTCGCGGCGAGAGTATATTTTTTCGATATTTAGTCGTGCGATATCTTCGAGCGACATTCCCAATTCGTGCGCAAGTGCGGCAAGGTACCATAGCACATCGCCGGCCTCGCGTGCTATGTCGAGTTTCACAGCTTCGTCGAATATGCCTTGACGGTCGCGGATTGTCTTCTTTACCTTTTCGGCAATTTCTCCTGTTTCTCCGGCGAGGCCGAGTACTGTATAGGCTATGGAATTATCGCAGGGATATATGGCAGTTTCCATAGCTTTTTGCTGATATTCATCGAGTGTCATTGTAGTTTTTCTTTCAAGTATTTTCCGGTAATAGATTCCGGGCATGATACAATTTCTTCGGGCGTGCCGGTGACGACTACGTTTCCTCCCGCGTCGCCGCCTTCGGGCCCCATGTCGATAATATGGTCGGCACATTTGATTACATCGAGATTATGCTCTACGATGATAAGTGTGTGGCCGAGCGAAATCAGCCTGTCGAAAGACTTGAGCAGTATGCCAATGTCGTGAGGATGCAGACCCGTGGTGGGTTCGTCGAAGATAAAAATGCCGGGACGCGAACTGCCCTGTGCGAGGTAATATGCCAGCTTCACGCGCTGATTCTCGCCGCCTGAAAGGGTAGAGGATGATTGACCGAGTTTGATATATCCGAGTCCTACCTGCTGCAGCGGCAACAGACGGTCGATGATGCGCCGCTCTGCCGGGCCGTTGGAGGCACCGAAGAAATCGATGGCCTCGTCGACTGTGAGGTCGAGGATATCGTTGATATTTTTCCCGTTGTAGAGCACCGACAACACATCGCGTTTGAAACGCTGTCCGTGGCACTCCTCGCACTCTATGGTGACGTCGGCCAGGAACTGCATCTCTATAGTGATGCGCCCTTCGCCCTTGCACGCCTCGCAGCGTCCGCCTTCGGTGTTGAATGAGAACGACGAGGGTGTAAGGTCGAGTTGTCGTGCAGCTTGTTGCGAGGCCATAAGGGCGCGGATTTCGTCGTAAGCCTTGAGGTATGTCGCAGGGTTTGAGCGCGTAGACTTGCCTATAGGGTTCTGGTCGACGAACACTATATCGTTTACGCGCTTGATGTCGCCTGAGATATGGCGGAACGAGCCCGGCGCATCGCCTTCCTTATATATTTCACGAACCATTGCGCGGTAGAAAATATCGCGCACAAGTGTCGATTTTCCCGAACCGCTTACGCCCGTAACCACAGTCATGACTCCGAGGGGGAAGTCGACGCTGACTTGTTTGAGGTTGTGCTCGGTGGCACCTTCGATGCGTATATAGTCGCGCCAGCGGCGGCGTTCGCACGGCACCGGTATAGGGTCGCGCCCTTCAAGGAAGGCCACGGTATGGCTCTTTGAATCAGATGGTAGCTCGGATGGCGACCCCTCGAACACTATTTGGCCGCCGAGTCGTCCGGCATCGGGGCCTACGTCGATTATCCTGTCGGCGGCACGCATTATTTCTTCATCGTGCTCGACCACGACGACGGTATTTCCGATTTTCTGCAATTTTTTGAGTACGCCGATAAGTCGCTCGGTATCGCGTGGGTGCAAGCCGATTGACGGCTCGTCGAGGATATAGAGCGACCCGACCAGGCTGCTGCCGAGCGAGGTGGCGAGATTGATGCGCTGGCTTTCACCGCCCGAGAGGCTGTTGCTCAGTCGGTCGAGGGTGAGATAGCTCAGGCCGACCTCCTTGAGGAACGTGAGGCGACGGGTGATTTCGATGAGCAGGCGCGACGCTACTTTTGCATCTGCCTCGTCAAGCTCGAGATTTAAGAACCAGTCGAGCAGCTTGTCGACAGGCATACGCACCAATTTGTCAACCGACATGCCTCCGACTTTGACATAAAGAGCCTCCGGGCGCAGGCGCGAACCGTGACATGCGCGGCATATAGTCTTGCCGCGAAAACGTGCCAGCGTCATACGGTGTTCGATTGCCTGGCGGTTATTTCGTGCGTTGTCGAAGAAGGCGTTGATACCTTTGAGATTTTCGCCGTCGCCGTCCCATAGGAGCTGTCGTTGCTCGTCGGTCAATTCGTTATAAGGCGTGTGGACGGGGAAGCCGTATTGAGCCGCCTTGGCAATAAAAGCCTGCTGCCACAGGCGTGTGTTGGGCCCGCGCCAGGCTGCCACGCAGTCGTCGTAGAGCGACAGGTACGGGTCGGGAATGACGAGCTGCTCTGATATGTCGAGCGTGTTGCCAAAGCCTTCGCACACGGGGCAGGCACCGACAGGGTTGTTGAAATTGAACATCTGTTCGCCAGGCTCGGCAAAGGTGATGCCGTCGGCTTCGAAGCGTTTGGAAAAGTCCTTGCGCACGATGCTGCCGTCGGGTTGCCACAGCATGAGCACGAGTTCGTCGTGACCTTCGAAAAATGCTGTTTCTGCCGACTCTGCGAAGCGCGATACCTCGTCGGGCTCGTCAGACCACGTCATACGGTCAATCAGCAGCAGGGGCAGCTTATTGCCGTTATACTCCTCGATGTCTACAAAGTCGCCGTTGGCATCAACCACACGGGTGTAGCCTTCCTTGGCGTATATGTCGAGCTGCTGGCGCAGGTCGCGGCCTTCGGGCACCGTGAATGGTGCCGCGATTGCCAGGCGAGTGCCCACGGGATATGAGGCCGCCGTGGCTATGACGTCTTCCACGGTGTGTTTCTTTACAATCTCGCCGGTGACGGGCGAGTAGGTGCGCCCTATGCGGCCATAGAGCATGCGTATATAGTCGTAGATTTCTGTCGATGTGCCCACGGTCGAGCGAGGGTTGCGGGTGTTGACTTTCTGCTCTATTGCTATGGCCGGTGGCAGGCCGCGAATGAAATCGCACTCGGGCTTGCGCAACTTGCCCATAAACTGGCGGGCATAGGCCGACAGGCTCTCCACATATCTGCGCCGGCCCTCGGCATAGAGCGTGTCGAAGGCAAGCGACGACTTGCCCGAACCCGACAGGCCGGTGATGACGACAAACTTATTACGGGGTATGGCCATGTCGATGTTCTTGAGGTTGTTGACGCGCGCACCCTTGACTACTATATCTGAAATTGGCATTGTTGTCCTTAGAATTCTTTAACTTGTAAAGTTACGAAAAAATCCCGAGATACGCAAAAACTTGCACAGTCCAAATGCCATTATAGCTTTTAAATAAATCTGAGCATTTATCAGAGGCCGCCTCCGAGGGCGTGATAGAGGTTGATGACGGCTTGTATGCGGTCGAAGCGTCGTTGTGCGAGGGTCATTTCCGCATTGAGAAGTGTCTGCTGGGCTGTCAGCACTTCAAGATATGTCGTGTCTGAATGTCGCATCAATAGTTGGGTCTTGCGTACAGCTTCATTCAAGGTCTCGACCTGACGCTCTGAAATGTCAATTTGTGATTTTGCCGTCTGCCATGCTGTCAAGGCATAATTCACTTCCTTGCCGGCATCGAGCAGCGACTGTTGGAACAACAACCGTGCTTCCTCCTGTCGGGTCTTGGCAATCTTCAGATTTGCGATGTTGGTGCCACGGTTGAACAATGGCTGAGTAAGGGCGCCAATTGCATTCAGCAGCCATTGTCCCGGATTGGTTATAATTCCTCCGCCGTTGTTTGTCCATCCAAGAGAGCCCGAAAGAGTGATGCTCGGATAAAATGCGGCTCTCGCCATATTTGTCGCATAAAAAGCCTGTGCGAGATTCATCTCAGCGTTCCGCACATCGGGGCGGTTGGAAAGCAACTGTAAAGGCACACCTATGGCAATAGTATCAGAGAAAACCGCATCGCTCAAATTTCCACGTCGTATTGTCTGCGAAGGCATAGCAAGAACAGAGGACAAAGCATTTTCTGTCTCTGAAATGCTTTTGAGGATAGCCAAATGGGAAGCTTCAAGCTCCATTACACTTGACTTCGCCTGTAATACTCCCGCTTCATTGGATTTGCCAACCCTTTTCAAAGCCTCAAGGGTCTTTACCGTATTGCGCCAGTTTTCAAGCGTCCTGCCGTTGATTTCAAGTTGTGCGTCAAGCATGGCAAGCGTATAATAACTGTCGGCTATCGTTGCAATCAAACGGCTCTGAACCGCCTGCCGGTAATCTCGACTTCCCTGCAATGCTGCTACAGCTCCACGTTTTGCAGATGTCAGTTTGCCGAATATGTCGAGTTCCCAGTTCGCTCCGACCCCTATGTTATATGTCTTGGCCGTGCCTCTGTCATATCGGCTTACAACGCCTTCGGCCGTAAGCCCTACGGACGGAAGGTATGCAAGTTTTGCCGCTGACAGAGAGGCTTCCGCCGCTTCGACACGCAAACGTGCGACATTCAAATCAGTATTGGCAGACAGGCCTTTTTCTATCAATGACTGAAGGCAGATGTCGGTAAACATCTCGTGCCACAGCAATGAAGCTATTGTCAAGGTGTCGTTTGTCACAGGTAAATAACGGAATAGTCCGTCGGTCGATACCACTGGCCTGGTGTAGCGGCTGTAAGTACCGCAACCGGTAAGTATCAGAAGGGATAATATGATTAATACAGTATTTTTCATCTTTTACGTTTTACTCGTTCCTGAATATGTTGAAATACAATAAACAGTGAAGGTACAAGAAACAGCAGGGCCAATGTACCGATGAGCATGCCACCGATTACGCCAGTGGCAAGAGAACGGCTGCCGTTGGCCCCGACACCGTGGGCCAGCATAAGCGGTATGAGGCCGAATATCATTGCCAGCACTGTCATCAGAATCGGGCGCAGACGCACCTTGGCCGCACTGTATGCAGCCTGTGTCAGCGACATACCTTCGGCACGTCGTTTACCGGCATATTCCGTTAGCAAAATTGCTGTTTTTGCAAGCAAGCCAATTATCATTATGAGTCCTGTCTGCATATATATGTTGTTCTCAAGGTCGAACAACCAGGCGAACAAGAAACTGCCCATAAGTCCGCAAGGCACTGAAAGCAGTACTGCAAACGGCACGAAGATGCTCTCGTAGAGTGCGCACAATATAAGATACACCAGCACGAAACATAGAATAAAGATAAGTGTGGCATTATTAGTTGTCTTGTTTTCCTCGCGCGACAGTCCTCCGAACTCATAGCCGTAGGTTGGTGGCAGTACATCTTTCGCTGTCTTGCCGATAGCCTTGAGAGCCTGCCCCGAACTGTAGCCGGGTGCCGGAGTGCCGTTGATGGCTATGGCGTTGAACAGGTTGAAACGTGTGAGGTCGGACGGCCCGTTGGTCTTTGTCAGATGCACAAACTGGCTTAACGGGGTCATCGAGCCGTCAGATGTGCGGACATACATCATATTGAGAGATTCGGAATTGATGCGGTATTCCGGTGGAGCCTGCATTGTTACGTGATAGAGTTTGGAGAAGCGGTTGAAATCTGATACATAGCTACCGGTATAATAGCCCGACAGGGTGGATAGAACTTCTGAAGGGGAAACACCCGATTGGCCGCATTTGGCTGCGTCGATGTCAACCCAGTACTGTGGATAGCCGGTAGCGAATGAGGTGTAAACTTCGCCGATTTCGGGGCGTTGCGACAACGCTTCTGCAAATTTGTCAGCCTCTTCCTTGAAAGCGTCTATATCACCCCCGGATTTGTCTTGAAGATATAGCTCGAAACCGTTGCCCATTCCATAACCGGCAATCATGGGCGGCGACATTGCAAACACAGTTGCATCGGGTATGTCGGATGTACAGGCGTAAATCTTCTCTATCACATCATCTACAGTCTGGCCTTCGCTATCGCGCTGGTCCCAGTCTTTGAGCGTCATGAAATACATGGCCTGCGACGAGCCCGAGCCATTGAAAGAGAAACCGGCAACGGCTCCGTTATACTCTATATCGCTGATGCTTTCGAGGCTGCTGTTTATCCGGTCCATTACTTTTTGAGTCTGAGCCATCGACGACCCGGGCTTGGTGTTCATACTCACTAATACTGTGCCGGTGTCCTCTTGTGGTATGAGGCCGGTCTTGGTGATGCCCATAAGAAAGACCAACAGTGCCGAAGAAACGCCGATTACGCTCCATAGCAGCCATTTACGGCGCACTACATATAGCACGCCCCTGACATAGCGGTTGCTCAGACGGTTAAACACGGCATTGAACGCTTTACGGAACCGTGCTGCGAAATTGGTTTTCGCATTGCCATGCTCGTCTGTATACGGCCGGAGTAATAAGGCACACAGTGCCGGAGACAGCGTGAAGGCATTGATAGCCGATATGCCCACTGCCACCGCCATTGTGATGCCGAACTGGGCATAGAACGAGCCTGAAGTGCCGCCCATCATTGCTACCGGTATGAAAACAGCCATAAATATGATAGTAGAGGTGAGTACGGCCGACGACACGCTTTTCATCGCATCGTCGGCGGCAAGCACCGGCGACCTATATCCTTCGTCAAATTTTGCCTGTACGGCCTCGACCACCACTATGGCATCATCGACCACCGTGCCAATCGCCAGTACAAGGGCGAAGAGCGTGAGAAGATTGATTGAGAAACCAATCAACGACATCACGGCAAACGTGCCGATAATCGAAACAAATATCGAGATGGTCGGAATCAGCGTCGATTTTATATCCTGAAGGAACACATACACTACTATCACCACAAGCAATATGGCCTCGAGCAGAGTGCGGATTACCGAGTGGATTGAGGCATATAGAAACTTGTTCGTGTCGGTCAGCATCACGAACTCAGCCCCCGTCGGCAGGTCGCTGCCTATATCGTCAAGCACCTCGTGTATCTCGTTGATAGTGCTTGAGGCATTCGACCCGGCTTTCTGATTTATCATCATCATGGCGGCCGGGTGCCCGTTTACTTCCGATGAATAGTTGTAGTATTCATCGCCAAGCTCTATATTGGCGATATCTTTCAGCCTCAACACATCGCCGCCGGGTAGCGACTTTATGACAAGTTCGCCGAATTCCTCAGCCGTAGAGAGGCGTCCGCGATATTTCATAGTGTACTCGCTGGCCGACGGATAGTTGGCACCAAACGAGCCTGTGGCAGACTCGATGTTTTGTTGCGCCAGCACAGCGGCTATATCGTCGGGGATAAGGCCATATTGCGCCATCTTGTCGGGGAGGAGCCAGAGGCGCATACTATAGTTCGAGCCGAACAGTTGGGTTTTGCCTACGCCACTGATACGTTTCAGCCTTGGTTCTACGTTTATCTTGACATAGTTGTTGAGGAATGTTTGGTCGAAACGGTCGTCGGGAGAATAGAGCGCGAATGTCAGTAGTTCGGCATTTTGCTGTTTCTCTGTCAGTATGCCGGTCTTTGTAGCTTCGGCAGGTAGCTGGCTCAAGGCGCCGTTGACACGGTTCTGCACGTTTACAGCCGCCATATCGGCATTAGCCCCCTGCTTGAAATATATGTTGATTGATGCATCGCCGGTATTCGAGGCGGTAGAGGTCATATAGGTCATGTCCTCTACACCGTTTATAGCCTCTTCCAAAGGTACAATGACAGCCTTTTGCACAGTCTCGGCATTAGCTCCCGGGTATGTTGCCCATACATTGATAGTCGGGGGTGCAATGTCGGGATACTGCTCGACGGGGAGCGAGAATATGGCGATTATTCCCATCAGGACAATTATTACCGAAATCACTCCCGAAAACACGGGGCGGTCTATGAAAAAGCGCAGATTCATTTCTCGTTCGTTTTAGGAGTGATTGTCATACCTTCCCTTACCAGTCCCACGCCTTCGGAGATTATGGTGTCGCCAATAGCCAACCCGTTAGTTACAATGTAGTTGTTGCCATCGTTGAGTTTGTCTACGGTGAGATATGCTGCTTCCGCCCGGCCGTTTTTAAGACGATAAGCTATGATTTTGTCTTGCATCTCGACAGTGGCTGTCATCGGAATCACGATTGCATCAGTGCCTAACCCCTGTATAATGACATTGCCGATGGTGCCGCTCAGAAGCTCTCTGCCAGGATTGGGGAAGAGGGCTTTTAGTTGTACGGTGCCAGTGGTCGGATTTACCACGCCGCTGATTGTTTCGATTTTTCCAGGGCGATTATAGACCGAGCCATCATTAAGTTGCAGTCTTATTGGCGACATACCGTTTATGATTCCGTCTATAGAACCGTATCGGGTAGCTAATTGACGCAATTTGTTTTCGGAGATGGAGAAATCGGCATACACTTCCGAATTGTCAGATACGACAGTAAACGGTTGCTCGATTGTCGGGCCGACAAGCGCTCCGCTCCGGTATGGTAGTGTTCCGACAACTCCATCGCTCGGACTCTTGATTTCTGTGTATGACAGGTTGTTGCGGGCATCAGCTTCTTGAGCTTTAGCCTGCTCTAACTCTGCTCGTGCCACAGCTAATTGGTTGCGGGCGACTGAAAGCTCGTAATCGGAAATCACGTCTTCATCAAACAATGATTGTTTCCCACTCAGTTCGATGCGGGCTGTCTCAACTCTTGCTTTTGCGGCACAGACATTGGCTGCCGTTGTGCGCAATGCGGCCAGATACGGAACCTGGTCGATGACGGCAAGCACCTGTCCGCGTCTCACACGCTCGCCCTCTTTCACGCACATGCACGTTATGCGGCCCGAAACCTGTGGGATAATATCCACATCCTGCCGCCCACGGATAGAGGCCGAAAAAGTCTCGGTAAGTTCCACAGGTTGCTTTGATACTGTCAGCACAGGTAGTGACTGCTTTGTTTCAGCTTCTTCTGACGATTGCTTGCAGCCGGTCAGTTGCAGGGCGCAAACGCCCGACAAAACAGCAACTTTTATGATATTAAGTATATTCATTGCGTAATGATGATTATTTTTTTTGCGGAGCCAAACGACTGTGTCGATTATTTGACCATTCTTTTTTCAGGACGGCATAGACGCAGGTGTCCTCATATTTGGGGGTTCCGTCCGGGTTGTTGACAAAGGAGATAAACTCCCTGAAACATCCTTCATACCGCATATTCAGACGTTTGCATAGGTTTTGGGAGCGTGTATTGTCGCTCTCTACATATCCATATACCCGGCGTGCTCCTTTACAGTCGAAAAGCCATGATATGAAGGCACTTGCAGCTTCAAAGGCATATCCCTTACCCTCGAAAAGCTGATTTATTTGCCAGCCGGTTCCGAATGTGTCGGGTTCTGTTTTCTCTGCGAAAAGTTCTCCAATCAGCTCATCTGTCTCTTTGAGACAAATTGCGAGACATAGATTGTCTTTTTGTCTTTCGGCGATATATCGCAATGCCTCATCCGTTGTGGCCAACTGCTGGTCTTTAAAGCAGTTTACACGGGGATTTCCGAGATATGTTAGCAATGCCGCTGCATCCTTTTTCATGAATGGACGCAGGCGTAGCCGTTCAGTTGTTATCGTTGTAGTCATGACGTTATTATTTTGGCGGTGCAAAATTATCCATCTATTATACTGCGTAAAAGGATAAACTGTATGAGCCGGACAAAAAGGGCGATGAAGCGGACAATTCGGCAGTTGAATCGGCACAGTAGCCCTGTCCGTTTCATTTATTGTTTTGTCCGCTTCAACTGTTGATTTGTCCGGCTCGGCTACTTTTCACTATGTGGCACCGATGACATTACATATCTTTGTGGGAAAATGAGTAACTTTGCTCAAATAAAGTCCTTGACAGATGGAAACTCCGGACACTAAGATAATGAACTGGAAAAACGGCATTCTCCTTTCTGCCGTTTCCTATGCCCTTTACATGGTAATCTGGCTATTGCTCGACGATGAGACATCGAAGCAACTGCCCGGAATGGTATGGCATGACTATGTGTTTGATTTTTCGTTATGTGTTTTATTCACCTATATTTCGCTTGGCTTTTGTTATCTGCTATTTAAATTTTTGCCTTTCAGGACATCTTATCTATGGACAGTCGTTTATGCCTCGGGCCTTCTGATAATCAACAATGCCGTTGCTTTCGGCATGGTCTCGCTTTTTTGTCTTATATGGGGCGATATAGACAGTAATGCCGTATATAATGAGCTGATTAATATGAAAGGGGCATACACATTTGCGATGATAGCGACCTTCATATCGAGTGTATATGCCAATTCATTCTATCTCAAATCATATCTGAAAGCGCAGGATGAGAAACAGAAACTTGAGATTGCCCTTATCAAAGAAAAGGAAACCGCCTTGCAGTTCCAGCTCAATTCATTGAAACTTCAGATTAATCCGCATTTCCTGTTCAATAATTTCAGCACCCTGTCCGAACTTATTGAGAGCGAGCCTGATACGGCAGGCGTTTTTTTGTCGCATTTGTCAAAGGTTTACAGGCATATTGTGCGTAATCTCAATGTTGACCTCATAGACCTCAGGGACGAACTAAGGTTTATCGATTCATATTTCTATCTGATGAAACTGCGTCACGGCGAGGCCATTAAGGTTGTAATAGATGATAAATTACGGACATCATGCCATAAAATCCCGCCGGCTTCATTGCAACTGCTCGTCGAGAATGCGATAAAGCACAATGCGTTTTCGCCCAGCAAGCCGCTGATTATAAATATTATGGGCGAGGACGATTATCTTGTGGTCGGAAATCTGAAACAGCCCCTCGAGCACCCGGTAGAGTCTACCGGGGTAGGGCAGGCAAATATAATCAGTCGATATTCGTTATTAAATACACGGAAAATCAAAATTGAGAACACCGACCATTACTATTCGGTCAGCGTTCCTTTATTATAATAAATTACGGAAATGAAGATATTGGTTATAGAAGACGAAAAGCATAATGCTGACAGGATGATAAGGCTTCTCAACAGCACGTATGCCGACTCTGCCATATACGGCCCGCTGGCAAGTATCGCAGAAATCCGTCGGTTCTTTGTCGACTTGCCTAAAATCGACCTTATCCTTGCCGATATCCGCCTTGCCGACGGCCTGAGTTTCGACGCGCTGGGCGACATTCCGGGCGACATACCCGTAATTTTTACCACTGCCTACGATGAATATGCCATTAAGGCATTTCATTATAACGGCATTGCCTATCTGTTGAAGCCTATCGACAAAGAAGAACTCATCGAGGCTGTAGAGAAGAGTCGAAAGATGTCGCCCCCTTCTACAACGAATGAGGTAGCTGATATTTACCGTTTACTGCAAGGTAAGACCGAGGTTTACCGCCAGCGTTTCCTCGTTGCCGATAAGGATGGTTATACCACTGTTCCTGTGTCGGAGGTTAGTTATATTTCGGCAGACTCGGGTCTCGCGCATCTCTATTTAAAAAATAAGGAACAATATAGCGTAGATATGTCTCTCGACGATATTGATGCTCAGTTAGACCCCTTGCAGTTTTTCAGGGCGACCCGCCAGCAGATAGTAAACATATCGTCGGTCCGGCGCATTTCCAACTGGTTCAACCGCAAAATCAAGATAATCTTGTCGGAGTATCCTGATACCGATATTGTGGTTGGCAAGGAAAAAGTCACTCGGTTAAAACAATGGCTCGACAGTTGACAATGGTGGTAAAGGAATTTGAAACGTACTTCCGTAAGTTGTACTTGCCGCTGGGTATGTATGCCCTGCGGCTTGTCGACGATGCCAATGTTGCCGAAGACTTGGTGCAGGACGCCTTTATGAAGGCCTGGGTCTATATCGAGGGTGGTGGCGAAATCGCCAATTTCACATCGTTTATGTATCGTGCTGTGCGCAATCTGTGTCTGACCTACCTACGCGACAGGCACAGGATGGTCGGCGAAGAACTGCTCCCCGAGGTGCCCGAGGCTGAAATCGACACATCGTTCAGAGACGCGCGGATTTGGCAGGCTATTGACGGTCTGCCTGAAAAATGCCGTGAGATTTTTCTGATGAGCAAGCGCGACGGCCTTACCAACGAAGAAATTGCCGACGAATTAGGAATTTCTATCAAGACCGTCAAGAACCAGATGACCAAGGCTTTCAGCCGCTTGCGCGATGCTTTGTCCGACGGCCACAAACCATTCTTTTTACCGTTTCTATAAATTTTTTATTTTCTGCGTAGGACTTTTTCACGGGTGGTGAGTCATAATAGTAGACAAATCATTCATCACAATGAAAAAGACAATATTACTGATATCGGCAATAGTTGCAACTGCCTTTTTGGCCGGGGCACGTCAGCCTCAACGTGGCTACCGTGGCTTTCTGGAGTGGAGCAGCAGCGTGCGTTCGGAAAATTTCGGCGATTTTTATCTTGATGGCGAGTTTGGTTTCAGGCGTCAGACCACTTTCTACACCGGCCTTACCACATCGCACGGTTATCAGATTGACCCGATGTTTTTTATCGGTGCGGGCCTTGGTATGGAGCGGTGTGGGAGTCTTGGCAACTGGGTTGCACCCGTCTTTGTCGAAGGTCGTGCAGACTTCGAATTTGGTAAATTTACCCCTTTCGCCGACATAAGGTTCGGAGCCAATCTCGCCGAGGGTTTTGGTGTCTATTTCTCCCCGTCGATAGGCTATAGGTTCAACTGGGGGCGAAAGATGGGTGTCAATATCGGCGCCGGACTGACCCTTGCCGGATACACGGCTGAACATTACGAAGGTACATGGTTCGACAAAGATTCTTTCGAGATGCATTATGTCGGAACGCGGCACCACTTACGCCCATATTTTTCATTTCGTTTAGGCATAGATTTTTAGAAGATGGAAAATAGAGAAATAGATTTCATTGCCCGTCATTACCGCAAGGGGCGCTTCTCGCCCGATGCCGCCTGGCGCCGGCTATCGATTGCTCCATCGACATGGTGGCGAAAATACAGGGTAGCGGCAGCCGTGGCAGCAATGGTGATACTCACGGCTACGGCAACCATGTTCTATAGGGAGTATAGCATCGATAATGTGCCGGAAGAAGTCAATCAGGCAAATCCGTTGACCGTGGTAAAGGTCATAGACTTCGAGAACGCCCCCCTGCCCGAAGTCATAGAGAAGATAGAGTCGGTTTACAACGTCAGGGTAGGGCAGCTCCCCGATTCGCCAGAAAAATATGTGCTGACTCTCCGCTACGAAGGCACCCCGACCGACCTCGTAGCCATTATCAACGATATATTGGGAACACAAATGACAGTAGAAGAGAAATGAGACTGTTTGTCATATCACTCATGCTGTGCTTCGTCGCGGTCTGCCAGGCGCGTAATGTGACCATCCGTGCTGTCGACCAACCGGCCCCGGCAGTGGTGAGGAGCCTCGCCGGGCAGACGGGTAAGAACTTCGTTTATCCATCAGAACTGCTCAGAGACATGCGTGTGTCGGTCGATGTGACCGACAGGCCCCTGAAAGAGACTCTTACGATAATGTTTAGAAACACAGAAATCGAATGGAAAATCAAGGGACGCAATATCATATTGAAACGTCGCGTCAAGAAAGCCATAACTAAGACTAAGAGTAACGAAAATCATCTACGCCCTATAGACTTAGCCTCTATAGAGGCTCCCGAGATGCTCGAAGAAGTCGTGGTCGTATCGCGCCTCGAGGCGCCGGCTGTCGAGACGTCGGAAATAGGTGCCCGGAAGTTGTCGGCAAACGATATTATAAATACCCCGGTGATGTTTGGCGAAAGCGACGTGCTGAAGGCACTCCAGATGCAGCCCGGTATAAGCGGTGGTGCTGAAGGCATGGCTGAGATGCACGTACACGGCGGCAATGCCGACGAAAACCTCTTTATGCTCGACAATGTGCCGCTCTATCAGGTAAATCATTTTGCCGGCCTCTTCTCGGCATTCAATGTCGACGCTGTCCGTTATATCGACTTTTTCAAGTCTTCAATCCCGGCGAAGTACGACGGGCGTCTGTCGTCATATCTCGACGTCCGCACAAAGAACGGTTCTCACGAGGGACATCACGGCTCCTTCAGGCTCGGCCTTACCTCGGGGGCATTCAATATCGACGGCCCCGTGGGGCGCAACACCTCCTACTCCGTGGCACTCCGACGCTCGTGGTTCGACGTGCTGTCAATACCGCTGCTGGCACTCTCAAACGCCTCTTCGGATGATGAAAAAATCCGCTTCCGCTATGCCTTTATGGATTTCAATGGCAAAATAAGCCATCGTTTCAACAATAGGGCGACAGGGTTTGTCAACATCTATTTCGGCAACGACATCCTCAAGACCGGTAGCAAGGATAAGGGCGAAAGCGACTACGCTTGGTATGAAGACGACAAGTTCGATATGCACTGGGGTAACCTTGTGGCGCAGACCGGATTTAATTACCGCATACGCCCCGCGCTCTCGGCCGAGTTTACGGCAGCCTATACCCGCTTTTTCTCGAGCATGAAGCATAATTATTATTCAAAGGACACCTTGCCGTCGGGCATCAGCGAATCAAGGTCGCTCACCGATACCGACAATAATATAAACGACTGGATATTCAGGGGAGACTTCGACTGGCAGCCAAACGATGCCAACCGCATACGCTTCGGTGGCGGCTATACGCTACATTCTTTCCTTCCGTCCCGGACGGCGCGAAACTATGAATCAGGTTCGCTGGAAATGTCGTCGCGTGACTCTACGCAGTCATATACGGCCAACGAGGCCAACATATATATTGAAGATGATTTGCGTCTATCCGACAGGCTGCGTGTTAATGCCGGCTTTCATGCTTCCTTGTTCAATATCGGCGGCAAGACCCGCTACGGGCTTGGCCCCCGCCTGTCGCTGAGTTACAGGCCATCAGAAAACTGGGCTGTAAAAGCAGCCTTTGCACGCACGAACCAGTATGTGCACCAGCTTTGTCAGACCTATCTTGCCCTGCCTATCGACCAGTGGGTGCCGATTACGGGTGATTTCAAGCCTCAGACTGCCGACAAGGTCGCGGCCGGTATCTACTGGCAGTCCGACAACCGCATGTTCGCCGTTTCGCTCGAGGGCTATTATAAGATGATGCGCAACCTCGTTGATTATCGCGACGAGTATTACCTTCAGCCCCCGATGGAGGTGTGGAACGGCCAGTTGTGCGTTGGCAAAGGCACCGCCAAAGGGGTCGATATTAAGCTCGAAAAAGTCTTTGGGCGGCTCTCGGGGCATATCGCTTATTCACTTGCGTGGGCCGACCGCACTTTCCCCGAGAAAAATGGCGGACACACTTTCCCGGCACGGTTTGACCACCGCCATACGGTCAATATCTTGCTCAACTGGAATATCAGTGACAAAGTGCAGTTCAATGCCGCATGGACCGGGCACTCTGGCAACCGCTTCACATTGTTGCCACAAGTATGGGAGTCGCCTCAAACGTATGGTGACTACTCGCCGCTCAAGGCTCCTATAAATAATTATCAGTTACCCTTCTACCATCGGCTCGATGTTTCGCTCAACGTCAGGAACAGGCGCGGTTATTGGACCTTCAGTCTTTACAATGCCTATTGCCACTTGAACACGGTGGCGATTCGTCTGACACGCAATGATTACAACAAGCCTGTCTTTCAAAAAGTCAAACTGCTTCCTATAATCCCCTCAATATCGTACACATGGCAATTCTAAAGTATTTATATCCCGTTACGTTCGCCCTGCTCCTGTCAGGATGCTATGAGGATTTCGTCCCGAAGATTGATGCCGAGCCGGTGCTGTGTATCAACTCGGTCATAACTGCCGGCCAGCCGATAGATGTTAGCGTTTCCCACTCATGGATGTATGATAGCGAGAGTGGCGAAAGACACCACGGCGTAGACGATGCCGAAGTCAGCATATATGCCAACGGTACCCTTCAAGGCGGAGACTATATTCCCCGTGAAGGTGATGATATACATATCGTTGCCCGGAGCGAGAAATATGGTACTGCCGAGGCTTCGGTGACGGTGCCACTTGCCGTGCCTGTCGCCGCATTAGATTTTACGCCCGAAATATTGAGTGTATGGAAAAACGACGAGCGGCCTATGACCGAAAGCCTTACGTTCAATATGAGGATTTCGCTAAAGATTGTCGATACACATGACTCTGATGATTTTTTCAAACTCGACTATAATTGGAGCTATCCGGCCACCGGCTCCGAGCCCGGTGTCATATTTGATGCCTCTCATGCCCCTTATGCCCATCTTTCTTCTGGCACTTTAGATTTCGAGGTCGAGCCGATTTTCAGGGAGTATATCGGGGTGTTTGAGTCGGTGGTCGGCAATGATGATGATGTAATGATGATTTTCTCTGACAGGCAGTTTGCCGGCAAGGATTATACGTTGAAACTGCAATTTAACAATGCGTCTTACAATGTCGACGCCCCGTCGTTTGACCCCGGCCTCTATGATTGCTCTGTCAGGTTCTTCCTTACCACGATTTCTCGCAGTTACTATGACCATGAGGTATATCTGTGGCAACGCGACACTGGTATTCTCGGAGCCTTCGGCGACCTCGGCTTTTCCGACCCAATCTGGGGATATAGCAACGTATCGACGGGTGCAGGAGTCGTAGCCGCCCGTTCCGAGGTGGTGTGCTCTCTCAGCCTCAAAGACTTCATCGAAAAGTCATTACAGTCTACCGATTGAGACTCAGATTGATGTCGTACTAAGTAAAAGATAATCAAAACAATATAATAATATAATCAATGAAACATCCCTTCTTCGGGATAAGCGTTCTTGCGCTTATCTCAGCCCTCTTGTTGTCCTCTTGCAGCAAAGATGAGTACATCCCTGTGCAGGTCAGCAAAAAAACTCTCAACATAGAAATCGAATGTGTCGGGACTAAAGGTGAGAACCGTCTCGCAGACAAAGCCTTTACCGACAAAATCAAAATCGAGGGTGAGAACTCGCACAGTAACATCAAGTTCACTATCAGTAACAATCGCCTTTGCTTTGAGGCAGACCTCCCGGACCAAAACGACATGAAGTGGTCGAAAGACCGACGCGAAGCCACGGGTATGTCGAAAATGACAATCAAGTTTGGCAAGCAAAAGGCATCACTCAACTGTTTTGTTAAATATGTGGCAAACCGGGCACCCCTGGTTTCAGGCGGCTCCGTCACGCTCGAAGAGGTCGAATACAAAGGCACGACCTACAAACGCAGCGCCGCCGCAGTGTCTTTCAAAATCCAAGTTTGAACATTCATTGGAGTTTCGACGGCGACAAATTTTTGCAAAACAAGTGCATTTCAAGGGTCAAGCCGAAATGTCGGTGCATCAGTATTATAAATGCAGACGAAGAAAACAGTCGAAGACTGTTCCTTTATGAAACCCCACCCTTGCGCAGTTGGGTGGGGATGTGGCCGAAATTCCCGCCCTAAAGGTCGAAGGCCTTTCCCCTATCTTTCAAATTTATACATCAATTGGGAAGTGTCTTCGACACTAATCGTCTGAGGAGATACACACCCCGGCCAACTTCGTAAGACCGGGGTTACGGCAAAGTAATGCTCTTCGAGCATTTTTCCTAATGCACCGCCATTTCGGCTTGGCCACATTTTATTAGTTCATATCTACAAGACGAATCGTTGCGAGAGCTCCATTGCTACGGGTCATGCGAGTTTATTTACCGGTGCCAAAGCGTGAGGTGTCAATTTCAACGTCTTTGGGCTTAAATCCGTTGAAACGCCATATAAATGTCAGTTTGAGATTGCGGCTCATATCCCTTACTTTCATTCGGTAATCCTGGCCGGCATGATTGATGGTCATTGTCGGCGACCATTTGTTGAATATATCATCAGCCTTCAGGTCAAATTCGCAATTGCGGCTTTTTCCGAATTGCCATTTAATGCCGGCATCAACTTTCCAAATACTCGAAAGGTCGGCTATTCCTTGCAGTGATGGTGATATATAACTGAAATCAACAGACAATGATATAGGCGAATTCTGACTAAATTTAAAAGAATTGCTGAGAGAGCCATAGAAAACCCATTTGCCGTTGTCAAAGCTTGTATCATGAAAATGATTGGCCTTCGCACGCCTGTTCATCACGTTGGCGGTGGCTGTGGCGTTCCAGATATATCCTACTCCGAATGGGGCATATAGATTTAGGCCTAACACACGCTCATAGTTCATGTTGATGGTCTGATACACGAGGTTGAGAGCATCTGGCGCCTGGTAAGGCAGTTGTACCGTGGCCTTGTCGCCATACTGGAAATAGAGAGTTGCGATATATTTCTGCCTTAGAATGTAGTTGAATTGTGCATCGTATTGGATATAAGGCTGTAATTCCGGATTACCGATTACTGTCGAATAGTCGTTGATGTGGCTTGTTCCGCCATGTAGTTCCCAATATGGCGGATAGATACGTAGGGTGCTGAGATTGAGCTGGTATATGCTTTTCGGTGTCTTGTAGTAAGTCGTTCCGAGTTGAGGAATGAAATTCCAGTTGTGCTGATATTTATTGTGATAATACTCACCCTTTGCCGAGAGATTAAACGATAAGCCCCAATCAAACGACCGTTGTGTGCCGACATAGAAACTCGCTACATCTTCGTTGAGATAATCATCGAAATCACGATTGTCAGATAATACGCTATAGTGTTGTGAGCTGTGGTCGCGTGAGTGCTGATACTCCGTGCCATAGTTCAGTTGCCATTTGCCGAACTGATGCTGTTGGTCGATATATACATGCCAGAGGTTTATTTCCTGACGGTTTTCCGAGCCAAGCTGATAATCGGCATCCTTAAACAATGACTGTGAACGGTTCTCGGAATAGCGGGTATAGTCGCCGCCGATAGTCATACCGAATGGTGCCGTATAACGCAGGGCTATATTATGATAGCCGACCGGTGACAGCATATTGTAAGCGTTCGTAAAGTTGCCCAACGTGCCCGATGAGAGGCCCCGGCTCTTTGAATCGGAGATTATCTGACCGTTGTAAGTGAGTTTGAGCGTTTTCCATGAGGCGGAGGCGAATATGGTATTGCTCCAATTCTGCCCGATACGGCGCATATCGTCCTCAATCATAGTCCGTTCACCATTGTAAAGATGGTTTGACCATGTTTCCTCGCGGCTCCACGATTTACTGCGCGTTAGTCCGTAGTTTAAGTCAAAAGTCCAGTCCTTTAATGCGTATGTTGCTGCAAGTACACCGCCATACGAACCATAATGTGCCTGGTTGTATCCGGCTCTCACCTGACCTTGCAAGCCATCGAGAGGCGTCGGAGTTTTCAGAACCACGTTGATTACTGCACCGTTGACATGATATTTCGCCGGAGCGGAATACATAATCTCCACGTTTTTCAGCCTGTCAATCGGAGTGGTGTAGAGAAGTTGATAAAGATTCTGGAGCGGCATATTGGTTAGCTCTCCATTGAGAATAATAGTGACATTCGAGGCCCCGGTCAGACCTATCATGCCGTTATTGTTAGTCACGCCTGGAAGATAGCCGAGAGCCTCAAGTATATTATTTACAGGCTTATCGCTCACAATACCAGGCAAGTCAACCACCATAATGCCGTCCTCGCCTTTAACCTGCGGTTTCTCTCCTTTTACAACAACTTCATCGAGTTGTTGTGCGGAGATTGTATCGTTTACGACTGTCTGGGCATAGGTGGCTATGCCGTGTAGAATTGTTATGATAAGTAATGCTTTTTTCATTGCCATACTGCTTTTTCTCTGAGGCAAAGTTATATTTACTCGCATTAATCATCACAACACCCGGCCTTATTTAGTCTTAAACGCTCCCTTATTTAGTCTTAAATCGAAGTAGACCTAATCGATTGTATGACGGATTATTAGTAAATTTGCGGTAATTAATGATTTTAATATGATACCGCGAGCACTTCGCGGTTGCAGATATGAAACGCTTCAAGACAATTTCGACCACCTTTATTATTGTCATTGCAGTCATTTTCGGTTGCAATGTCTATTATCTCATATCACTTTATAACTCGATAAGGGCCAATGTCGAGCGCGATGTCATGACGGCTTTGGCTGATGCCGATATTGATGATATGTGGGAGCGTGCCGACCGGGCAAATCGAGCCGCTAAAGCAGCAAAAAAAGCTTATCTTGAAAATGGAGATTCAATTATAGAAGGTCATGGCCAGGTTTCCGGTGTTAAGGATGAAGATGGCAACTTTGTGACAACTTCCAAAAACCGCGATGGTGAAACCAGCGTGAACAAGACTCCTTTGCGGCGCGACAGGTCATATAGCAATCAGATGGTCAACGATATGAGTCAGCAGATGCATGAAGCTATGGACCCGTTTGTAGACTTTAATTTGGCCATTATGGACAGTATTGTGCTCGAACGTCTTGCCGACCGCCACATATATCCGGACTTTGTAGCCGTAGAGATTATCAATTCAAGTGAGGAAGTAATCAGAGGTAATAGCCATATTCCTGATAACCGTGCCGGATATGATGCCTTTTCGTTATGCTTTAATCCGGAATCGGGTATGTATTATCGTGCATATATGACGCCGATTACCCGTCATATATTGTCACAGATGCTTGGTGTCATTGTTACGGTCTTTCTTCTGATGATATCGTTTGCCCTGGCGTTTTGGTATTTATTCCGGAATGTATCCAGATTAAGAACCATCGAGGAGATGAAAGATGATTTTGTCAGCAATATGACACACGAGCTGAAGACGCCTATTGCCATCGCTTATTCAGCCAACGATGCACTCCTCAATTATGATACCGACAATGACCCGCAGAAAAAAGTGACATATCTCAATATCGCCAACAAACAGCTTAAGCGACTCGGGGAACTTGTCGAGAATATCCTTGCCATGAGCATGGAGCGTCGAAAAACGATGGTGCTCAAGCCGGAGACAATTCTCTTGCGGCCCTTTATTGAGGAAATAGCCACAGCTCAGCGCATGAGAGGTGAAAAGAAGATAACAATAAATGTTGATGTAGACGAGGATGTTTCGATAGAAGCGGACAAAGCTCATTTGTCAAATATACTGAACAATTTGATTGACAATGCAATCAAATACTCAGGCGACAGTGTTGTGATAACTATATCCGGCAATGAGAAAGAAATCTCTGTCACCGACAACGGGATGGGCATACCGGCCAAGTCCATTCCATATCTATTTAACAAGTTTTACCGTGTGCCTCACGGCAACCGGCAGGATGTCAGAGGGTATGGCATAGGGTTATATTATGTTAAAAGCATGCTTGACAAAATGAGATGGAACATTGATGTCAGGAGCAAAGAAAGGGTAGGCTCGGTGTTCACAATCAAAATCAGCAACGATGGGCAATAGGATATTATTTGTCGAGGATGAGGAAGACCTCGCTCTGATTGTCGCCGACACCCTGCGCGCGCAGGGATACGAGGTCATCACGGCTAATGACGGCGTGGCCGGACTTGATAGATTCAAGTCCGAGGGTGCTGATATAGTCGTTGCTGATGTTATGATGCCTAAAATGGATGGCTTTTCTATGGCGAAAGAAATTCGGAAGACATCTCCAACAGTGCCGCTGCTCTTTCTCACAGCCAAAAGCACGATTGATGATGTGGAGGAAGGATTTGAAATAGGAGCCAACGACTATCTCAAGAAACCCTTTGAACTCCGTGAGCTTATTGTGAGAATAAAAGCCCTGCTTAGCCGATATAATATCAATAGGGTAGAGGATATTAAATATACAATCGGGCAGTATATTTTCAATATTACCGCCCAGACGCTTTCATTTGGAGACCGAACCATAGACCTGTCGCACTTCGAGGCTAAAATCCTCGAACGACTGTCAGCTAACATCGGTAGGACAGTAGATGCCTCGGAACTGATGATAGCCGTATGGCAGCGCGACGAGGCAAGCAACCGCAACTCTCTCCACGGTTACATTCATAAACTCCGCCGGGCACTACGCCATGACCCGTCAATCTCGATTGTCAACCAACGCGGCTTCGGGTATATGCTGACAATCAGAAACTGACAGGAAGCAGATGGTGTAGATAGTCTCTCTACAGCTCTACCGGGTTGGCCACGGGGGTGTCGGTGATGGCGAAGTCGATAACCTCGGCCACGGTGTCGACGAAGTTAAAGGTCATACCCGATATATATGCCGTGGGCATGTCTTCGATATCGCGCCTGTTTTGTGCCGAGAGCACGATGGTGTCGATGCCGGCCCTCTTGGCGGCAAGTATTTTCTCACGAATACCGCCTACAGGCAGCACCTTGCCGCGAAGGGTGATTTCACCCGTCATGGCTATGCGCTCGGCCACGCGGCGCTGGGTAAATGTCGACACTATCGAGGTCGCTATGGTTATGCCTGCCGACGGGCCGTCCTTGGGTATGGCCCCTTCGGGGAAGTGTATGTGCAGGCTGTATTTGTCGAATAGCGCCGGGTCGATGCCAAGCTGCGTGGCGTGGGCCTTGACCCACTGGTAGGCAATGGTGGCCGACTCCTTCATCACGTCGCCGAGCTTGCCGGTGAGTGTCAGCGTCGGGGTCTTCGACAATGCCAATGACGACTCCGCCATAAGTATCTCACCGCCGACCTCGGTCCATGCCAGGCCGGTTACCACGCCGGCAAATTCGTTGCCCTCATACCTGTCGGGGATGTGCGGTGCCAGCCCGAGGAGGTCGTAGAGGTCGTCGGGCTGTACGGGCGACGGGAAGTCGCTCTTGGTCATCTCGGCCATTACGGCCTTGCGGCCAACCTTGGCAAGCTGTTTGTCGAGGGTGCGGACGCCGCTCTCCGACGTATAGTTGCGTATGATGTCGAGCAACGCCTCGTTTGAAATCTCGAGTTTTTCGGGGTCGAGATTGAGGTCGCGGCAGATACGCGGCAGCAGGTGCCGCTGCGCGATTTCCACCTTTTCCTCGACCAGGTAGCCGGGAAGCTCTATGATTTCCATTCGGTCGATAAGCGGTCGCGCTATGGTCGAGAGGGTGTTGGCCGTGGCGATAAACAATACGTTCGACAGGTCGTAGTCCACGTCGATATAGTTGTCGTGGAAATGACAGTTCTGCTCGGGGTCGAGTACTTCGAGCAGCGCGGCTGCCGGGTCGCCCTTGTAGTCGTTGCCGATTTTGTCGAGTTCGTCGAGCACGAGCACGGGGTTCACCGTACCGGCGCGTTTCATCGCGTCGATGATGCGGCCCGGCATGGCGCCGATATATGTGCGGCGGTGACCGCGTATTTCGGCCTCGTCGTGGAGTCCGCCGAACGACACTCGCTCGTATTTACGCCCCAGGGCATGTGCGACCGATTTGCCAATCGAGGTCTTGCCCACGCCGGGAGGGCCCACGAGGCATATAATCGGCGATTTGCCGCGAGGATTGTGCATAATCAGGGCAAGCTGCTCGAGTATGCGCTCTTTGACCTTGTCGAGGCCGTAGTGGTCGTCTTCGAGGATTTTGCGTGCTTTCTCGAGGTCTCTTACAGGTGCTGTCTGCTTATGCCACGGCAGCTTGACCAGCGTGTCGAGATAGGAGTAGAGCACCGAGTAGTCGGGCGACGACGGGTTGAAGCGGCGCAGTTTCTCTATTTCCTTTTGGAAGAGCGTCCATACGTCCTGCGGCATACGCGCTTCTTCGCCGGCCGCCAGCAGGTCGTCGACCTCGTCGCTGCTGTCGCCGTAGAGGGTCTCGCGTATGGTCTCCATTTGCTGCTGCAAGAAGGCGTTGCGCTGGTTCTCGTCCATGGTCTTCTTGGTCTTGTTCATGATTTGGCGAGTGATTTTCTGACGCTCGTTCATCATCACAAGTTCGGCAAGCAGCCCCTTGGCGCGGTCTGTGTATTTGTTTTTAGCCAGCAGGTCTACCTTGTCTTTTTGGTCGAATGGGAAATTTGTGCAGCAGTAATTGACAAACTCGTCGTTATCTTCGATTTGCTTGAGCAGTGGCATCAGCGGTGCCGGTATCAGGTCGTTGAGGTCTTCCTTGATGATGCGCCTGATTTCGGCGATGACGGTGTCGAACTCGTGGTCGTCGTCGGCCGAAAATTCGAGTATCAATTTTACCTTTGCCGAGAGCCATGCGTCGGCGGTGCGTGCCGTGCCGAGTATGCGGAACTTGCCTCGTGCGCGTACGATAGCCATCGTTGGCGTGTTCTCATTTTCGAGCACGCTGAGCACGTCGGCGACCACACCATATTTATAGAGGCCGGTAGTCACGGCCGGGTTATCCTCGTCGGGGTCTATCTGGCATACCACTCCGATGGGAGTCTTGGTCTGGTTGGCATAGTCGGCAAGCTGGCGTGCCGATTCGCGCCCGAGCTCGAAGGTCACGGTCATGCCGGGGAAGAGCACCAGGTTGCGCGTCGGCAGCAACGGCAGACGTGTCAGGTCGGGCTCTTTGTCAAATGAGTTGAGGTCTATTTCGATTTTCTGAATACCGAATGCGGCACCCGTTAATTCGCTGAGTTTATCTTTTTTGTCGTCCATAACAAGGCTAAGGCAAAATTGAGGCCAAAATTACAAAAAAGTAGCCACATGACAGCCGTGCGAGTCTTAAAATCTGTTAAATGCCGCCCGGCATCCCCACTCCATTATGCCAGGTTGATAAACATCTGTCATTGCTTTGCCCCCTCCGATGACATAAAAAGTAATTTTATGCTCTAAAACATAAAAAAACAGGCTCGATGTTAAGAAAATTATTTATAAATTGCAGCCCGTAAAACACAGGGGCCTGCACCCCGTGTTTTTTCACCCGAACAATCTAAAACCCGATAGCATGAAAATCTACCAGACCAAAGAAATTAAAAACATAGCCTTGCTTGGCAGCAAAGGCTCGGGCAAAACCACACTCGCCGAAGCTATGCTCTACGAGTGTGGGGTTATAAAACGTCGCGGCACCGTTGCCGCAAACAACACCGTGTGCGACTACTTCCCTGTCGAGAAGGAATATGGCTACTCGGTCTTCTCTACAGTCTTCTATGCCGAGTTCCTTGGCAAGAAGCTCAATGTCATCGACTGCCCGGGTGCCGACGACTTTGTCGGCAGCGCCATCACGGCACTCAATGTCACCGATACCGGCGTGATTTTGGTCAACGCCCAGTATGGTGTGGAGGTTGGTACACAAAATATCTTCCGCACCACCTCGGGCCTCAACAAGCCCGTGATTTTCGCCATGAACCAGCTCGACGGCGAAAAGGCCGACTACGAAAACGTGCTCGAGCAGATGCGCGAAATCTTCGGCCCCAAGGTTGTGCCCGTGCAGTACCCCCTCGTCAGCGGCCCCGGCTTCAATGCCATGATTGACGTATTGCTCATGAAGAAATACTCATGGGGTCCCGAAGGTGGTACGCCCACAATCGAGGAAATACCCGCAGAGGAGCACGACCGCGCAATGGAATATCACCGCGCACTCGTCGAGGCTGCCGCCGAGAACGACGAGACCCTCATGGAAAAATTCTTCGAAGAAGAACACCTCACCGAGGACGAGCTCCGCATGGGCATCCGCAAGGGCCTAATCGACCGCTCAATTTATCCCGTATTCTGCGTCAGCGCCGAAAAAGACATGGGCGTGCGCCGCATGATGGAATTCCTTGGCAACGTCGTGCCATTCGTCGACGATATGCCCGCACCGGTCGATACTGCCGGTGACGAAATCAAACCCGAAGCCGACGGCCCCTTGAGCATCTATGTGTTCAAGACAACTGTCGAACCGCATATCGGCGAAGTCAGCTACTTCAAAGTCATGTCGGGCACACTCAAGGCAGGTGCCGACCTCGACAATATAACCCGTGGCGGCAAGGAGCGCTTCGCACAGCTCTTCTGCGTCTGCGGCCAGCTCCGCACTCCCGTCGACGAACTCAAGGCCGGCGATATCGGCGCCTCGGTCAAGCTCAAAGACGTGCGCACAGGTAACACCCTCGACGAAAAAGGCTGCGAAATCGCATTCGACTTCATCCGCTACCCGGCACCCAAGTACCAGCGTGCTATCCGCCCCGTCACCGAGAGCGATGCCGAGAAGCTGAGCCAGATACTCACTCGTATGCACGAAGAAGACCCCACATGGATTGTAGAGCAGTCTAAAGAGCTCAAGCAGACCATACTCAAGGGCCAGGGCGAGTTCCACCTGCGTACCCTCAAATGGCGTGTGGAGAACAACGACAAGATGCCCATCATCTTCGAAGAACCGCGCATACCCTACCGCGAGACCATCACCAAGGCTGCCCGTGCCGACTACCGTCATAAGAAGCAGTCGGGTGGCGCAGGCCAGTTCGGCGAGGTACACCTAATCATCGAACCCTACACCGAGGGTATGCCGGCTCCCGACACCTTCCGTTTCGGCAACCAGGAGTTCAAGATGAACGTTCGCGACACCCAGGAAATACCCCTCGCATGGGGCGGCAAGCTCGTGGTCTGCAACTGCATCGTCGGCGGTGCCATCGACGCACGTTTCATCCCGGCGATTGTCAAGGGCCTTATGGACCGCATGGAGCAAGGCCCCCTCACCGGCTCGTATGCCCGCGACGTGCGCGTTTGCATCTACGACGGCAAGATGCACCCCGTTGACTCCAACGAAATCTCCTTCCGCCTCGCCGGTCGCAACGCCTTTAGCCAGGCCTTCCGCGAAGCCAACCCCAAGGTGCTCGAACCTGTCTACGATGTCGAGGTCTTCGTTCCCGCCGACGTGATGGGCGACGTGATGAGCGACCTCCAGGGACGCCGTGCCGTAATCATGGGCATGGCCAGCGAAAACGGCTTTGAGAAGATTTCTGCCCGCGTGCCCCTCAAGGAGATGTCGAGCTACTCGACCTCGCTCAGTTCGATTACCGGTGGCCGTTCGTCGTTTACGATGAAATTCTCGAGCTACGAACTCGTCCCCGGCGACGTGCAGGAAAAACTCCTCAAAGAATACGCCGAAAAGAACACCGAAGAATAACCCCCGTACTATAACCAAAGACACAAAGGCGGCCATGCGGCCGCCTTTGTTTTTATCATATGCCTGAAAATATTGGTTTTAAGACTGCTCGTATCACAAATATTATTGTTAATTTTGCAATAGAACCAAATCTTTGTCAGCATGAACAAAATCCATATTAACGGTCGCGACGAACTCTTGGTCATAGACCTTGCCAAGGTTGCATATTTCAAAGCAGAAGACGACTATACGACTGTCTACTTTATAGGTGGCGTTAATTTCATGCTGACCATCAATCTGGCCAAGGTCGAGGCCATGGTCGCCACGGTCGGGCGTTCAGAGCAGTGTAGTTACGTGCGAATAGGGCGCAGTATTATCGTCAACGAAGCGTATGTATTCCGCATAGAGGTCTTGTCGCAAAAGATATACTTTTGCAACGGCACAAATATGCTTCAGGTATCCGCGCCAAGAGATGCGCTCAAAAAATATAAGCAGTTCGTTTACAATAAACTCTTTTTACCGACAAATCAGGTGGTTTCGCAGAAAATAGATGGTCATGGGCAAAATAAAGCTCAATAAATCACTATTTTTGTATTATTAATTGAAAAATACTATGACTCATAATAATAAGGACGTCGGGCCATTGATGCCGGTAGAAGCGATATCGACTGATACTGAGGTCGGTGATGATGTTTATTACGTAAGCCCGACTGTCAGCAACGGCGAGGTTGACCGTATATTCGACATAGATATAGAAGGCCCTCTTGCTGTCTTCGAAAGTAGCGATTTAGAACCGCTTGCCGAAGTTTGGCGAATAGAAGACGCTGTTGACGCCAGCAATGATTTCTGCACTGATAATGACGATTTACTGGCCGGTATTGAAGACGTAGACGTGGACGTCATAGAGCCGGAAGAATTAACTGGCGACTATTTTTGATTATGAACGACCGGATTCTCATCGGACGCAAAGGGCGCCAGCCGTTCGCTATAACGGCTGAAGGCGTTAGTGCCGAGCATGCCATGCTCACTCGGCAACCCGACGGTACGCTTGTACTCGAAGACCTCGGTTCGAAAAACGGTACATATATATTCGATGAGACTTATAGGACGTTTCACCGTATCGTCCGCAAGGTTGTAATGCCCGAAACCATTGTTCGTCTTGGTTCCGACAGCACCATACGCAGTTGCCGTTTCACTGTGCGCCGCCTTCTAAAAGAAGACCCCGATGATTATAGCGAGGAATTTCAGGAAATCCTCGACCGTTGGGAAGCCCTCACAGCTCTCAAGACCAAAGCCGAACATCGAGCCAACGTTGCAACATTCATTCCTTTGATTGTTTCTCTGATTCTTGTGGTTGCAACGTTCTTTTTGCCAGATAGCATGCCTGCTAACCATCGCATTAATTTGATGCGTGGTGCCATGATGCTACCCGCGTTGCTTGCGTCGGTGGTAGGGCTTGCATCAAGACGACGTCTGAAAAGTATAAACCGCGAGCTGAAAGAACTGATGGTTTGTCCCAACCCCGACTGCGGCATGCCGTTGAGTGAAGCCAATGTGCGCCGGGGTTTGTGTACACACTGCAAAAAACATATATAGAACCTTGGCCATGGACGATATAATTAGCAATATATGCCGTGTCGAAGGCTGCGGATGCGTTATCCGTTATCGGGCGCCATCTGCGCCCGGGCTATATGGTGTAAAGTGTCCGCGCGGACATACGAACAGCTTTCGTGTAGGGAATTCTGACGAAGAACAGGACAGCGAGACCGTAACCATACCACATAAAGTCGGAAATGTCATCGGAAGACTCGAAATCGTACCTCGCGGCATTTTAGGGCGATGGCGCAGTCGCTGTTTCACCCTTCATCCCGGTCCAAATACCATAGGGCGTCACGACGACAGCATGCCTTGCGATATAGAGATATTCGACGATACCTCGGTGAGCCGTCGCTCGGTGATAATCGATGTGACTGTTACTCCTCAGGGCAGTTTGTATAAACTAACGGTTGTCAAATCTGCCAATCCTGTCTTGCACAACGGCAGGCAAGTAGAAGTAGGCGAAACAATCTATCTAAACTACGGCGACTGCATACAGCTCGGCAACACGCGCTTCAACTTGGTGGAATAATAGGGTAAGTATGCATCTATGCACGAGGACAAGAAGATATTGACGAAACACGCACTACAGCCTGGGACTGTCGTAGCCGGCGCGGGACGCACTTATACCATAGTGCGTACACTCGGCACCGGCGGATTCGGCATAACATATCTTGCCGACGATGACCTTGGAAACCGCATAGTAATCAAAGAATTTTTTCTCAAAGGCTGTTGGCGTGGCACTGACGGCATTACTGTAGAGCACGCTCCTACCATAGACGAAGATTTTGAAACAGGTCGTACGGACTTTGTCGAAGAGGCGCGGCGTCTTGGCATACTGGGGCGCAACTCGCCCAACATTGTCACTGTATACAATACTTTCGAAGCTCTGGGCACGGCCTACTATACCATGGAATACATCGACGGTGGCGACCTTCGAAGCTATGTTGAAGAACATGGGCCAATGCCGGAGCAACAGGCTGTCGAAACGATACTTACAGTAGCCTCGGCTGTCGGTATGCTCCACGCAAGCCATGTGCTGCACCTCGACATAAAGCCGGGCAACATTGTGCTTCGCCATGGTAGCGATGGTAAACTCGAGCCTGTTTTGATAGACTTCGGAATAGCCAAACATTTCGGCAGCGACGGTTCGCCAACAACATACCTCACGGCAAAAGGCGCAAGTAGCGGCTATGCTCCAATCGAGCAATACGATGATATCGATACCTTCTCGCCCCAAATCGATATCTATGCCCTTGGTGGCACATTATACTATCTGCTCACCGGCAAAAATCCGCCGAAAGCCTTCGATATCAAATCGTTCGACGAATTGCGCGTCAATCTGCCTGAGGGCCTTGGCGAGAATACTGTCGCTGCTCTCGAGGGTGCGATGAAACACATCAAGCACGAGCGCCTCCAAAACATTGATACATTCATGAGCCTTCTCTGCGGCCACACTGTGCATAACAACGCCACCGAGGTATTGCTTGACCGCCGAAAAACCAAGCATAAAAAACATACTAATAGTGCCAGAATTGTTATTATTTTTTCTCTATTCGCTATAATTATCACTCGCTTTATTTTACAGTATCAATCAGATAACGAAGCTACATACACACTTGGCAACTCAGTTATGTATGAAATACCTAAGGTTAATTTAATGAGAGAATTGACTAAGGAAGAAAATGATAGCATCATAAAAAATATCACTGATAAATACTATGTACATAATTGGAAACTTTATCTATCTATTGCAGGACCAAAGCTAAAACCATTGCCACGTTGGCTTGACTATGAAGATACTGTTACTACAAACTATGCACTTGTCAAGAAATTAACTAAGGAAGAGAATGACAGCATTAGAAGAGATTCAATAATCAAAGCCCGGCAAGATAAATGGTCTCGAGATGTTGGCGACATTAAAATCTGTGAGTTGAGAAATGCTGATGACAGTGCCGGCGGATTGATGACTAACTTTATAAATGAGTTTCTATATACACGTGGACAGCAACTTGCTGATTCGGAGATTGATTGCACTATATCATCACGAGGATTGCAACGCACCAATTGGACCAATGGTGAAATCACGGTTATGGATGTGTACAATATGATGCCCTTCAATAACATTGTTGTAGTTCTCGAAGTAAAGGCCGACGACCTTGTTGATGTTCGCGAAATATTACGTCTCCAAGCCGACGAGATTGATAATCGTCTAAATGCATTGGATATAATTCCTGGAGAGACGTATCGCGTTGCAACCATAGATTATATAGCTAAAGGTGGCGATTATATGACACCGCTCTTAAATGCACGTCTCATAGCGAAAAGTAATAATTCTATTCAGAAAGATTTCATCGACTTCATCTACAATCTAAGCAAGACTAATCTTGACCTAAACAATTACAAATAGCCATTCACCGAATAATCGCCGTACTTTACCGAACATACCTCAAAAGGCATACAAGGACTCATTTATAGGATTTATATTTGCAGTGTAAATATAAATCCTATATCGACATGCTAAAATTGACTTTTATATTGCTTGTGGTATTGGCCTTGGATTATTTCCGATGGCCGACAGCTTTATCTCATTCTCTTCTCCCTCACTAATATCACATTGTATAACAATCTAAAACGGCGCACCAATGAAACCTACACTTGTTCTAACTTCAATCTTCTTGCTGGCCATTTTGTTTGTCGCAGCCAATAACTCTTCTAAAGAGGCAGTCGTTGAGAATCCCGATTCTCTTGCCGAGGCAGGTATGAGGTATCTTCGAAACGAGACCCCGGACTACGAAAAAGCGTTCCGATGCTTTCGCCGCAGTGTCGATGCCGGCTCGACCAAGGGTTTGGGCCACCTTTCGCGCTGTTACGCACTCGGCTACGGGGTAGATAAAAACACCGATTCTGCAATGTTTTATTGCAAAAAGGCCGCCGTGGCCGGTGATAACCGGGCTCAATACACTCTTGGACGGCTATTCTACACTAAGTGTGCTGAGAATGACTCTACAAGGCACGAGAAATACCGCAAGGCGGCGTACTACTGGATGAAAGCGGCTGCCGATAACGGCAACGGCCCCGCCATGTTTGTTTTTGGCAAATCTGCTTGTAAGGGCGAAGTGCTTTTTGACGAGCCAGACTATGGAATTGCATTTTCTTATTTGAGCCGTTATATTGAACTCTTGCGCAGCAGGTATTTTCATTTCGGCATACTTAAGACGAACCGCAAAGAAGCTTATACAATGCTTGCCGACCTTTACGCCACTGGTCGAGGGGTTGAAGCCGACAAGGATATGGCTCAAAAACTTATCGAGGAAGAAATGAATACTCCCGAGAAAATCATTGCCGAACAGCAGGCTGAATTTAATAAAATTCATGAACATTTAAAATCACAAAGAGACTCCTTGCAACGGCTTATGGCTACGCCTCCTATTCGTTTCGCCCCTGTGCAGCCGATAAAGCCGTATGTCCCTAAGCATAGATTTCCAAAAATTCCCTTTCTGCGCCGACTGCCTTTATAAATCATAAAATCCTAACAACGATGGAAACTAACATGTCTTTTTGGTCATTGTTTTCACCTGCCTTACTGGTAAGCCTCGTCTTATTGGTCATTGGCATCGTGATTATTTGTTTTACAGAAGCTAAAGGTCTCTTTGTTGGCCTGCTTTTTATAGCGTTCTCTATGGTAGTGGGCATAAACTCTTGTTCTCGAATGCGTACAGTGGCAGGTCGCTCTAAAATAGAACTTTGCGGTATCAATCTAAATATGGATTCGGAAACTGCGAGAAGGACTTTGCACAATTTCTGCGATTCAAATTACCACAATGCCGCCTTTTCGGTGGCCATCAAGGGTAATATGCACTCGATATCGGCCACCGACAGCATCAGCGGTGCGTCTGTGACAATTGAATTTCAGTCTCTTTATGCCGGTTCCCCTATATTCAAATCTATCACCTATGCCAGGCGCGACGGGGTAGACCTGGGCCTACTCAAAACATACGATGGCGATATTTCAGACTATGTCGGTAAAAATGCCGGCATAGAACTCGCTTTAAATGATTCAGTTATAGCTCTAAAATCAAGATGATATGAAGACACGTAGCATATTTTTTGCCATACTATTGCTTGTGGCCCTCAATGCGGTGGTTTCTTGCAAGGATGCTGAAACAGTAGCAATCCCCGGCCCAGAGAAATTTTTCGGAGTAGAAACCGCCCGCCCTCACGACGCAGCTATAATGCCTCTACGCTTGTACCTCAGTGCCCGTGGGTACTATGTGCCTCTGCATCATGCAAAAGATGCACACGACAGTAAAATCAATATTTACAGTTACAACGACACGATAGCCGGTGACAGTGTGCTGATTGTTCTATCGACCAAGTGCGGGATTGACGCCGACGGTGATACTTATTACGAAAACAAATTGAAAGAATATTCCTACATTCGCCATTTTGGTTTAGATTTTACCGAAATAGCGTATCTTCGTGAAAGGTATGGTAATGACAGAAATATGCATTTCGATTCAATTTCAATTCATTATAAAGTGCCATGAGAAATCCACTCGCCATCATATAACTTATCATATTTGCTGGAGTGATTGGAGTAGTCGTATATGAGAAATTTATGAAAAAGTTTGAGAATGATGAAAAAGCCCGAGGAGTCATATGCTGCCTTGGTTATATTGCTTTGTGGATTGTTGCCATACTTATATTTTATCAGTTATGGCGAGTATCTAAGGTGCCTGTCGATTTGATATTTTACTATATCCGGCTTTACGATTAGCCGCAGTTCAAATTACCGTTGCAACCAAGTGTAAATCTCGAAAAATTTCCGTAACTTTGCAGCGTGTCGCATGTTGCGATATTTTTATTTTTATGATTATGAAACGTGTGTTTTTAATGCTTGGCGTGGGGGCTATGATGCTTGGTCTTGCCTGCGCTTGTTCGTCGGCTTCGAAAGAGCCGTCGGCACTTATATCGCAAAGTGAACGGATTGACCAGGATTTGAGCCAGTTGGCCGAAGACAGCCCCATGTTTCTTGCCGACGCTACGGCATCTTATGCCGACCGCACGCTCAGCATCTACCTCGAGTTTTGCGACTCAATCATCCACGCCGACCAGCTTTCCGACGTGCTTATCCGCTATGTCTTAGGACAGTATATGAAGGCCCATACCGGCGAAAACCTCGACATTACGCTCAATACCCTCGGCAAGGAGGAAGGCGTGCTGTCGCTGACTATCAAAGATATCTACGGCCAGACCAAGGTGCTCGACCTGCCGTCGGCCACTGTCAAGAAACTCGTCACAACCAAGCAGATGGAACTCGGCTATCAGGATGCGCGTGTAAATGTGCTCGACATAATGGATAGCCGTTGCGACAGGTACAAGGCCGCTGTCAACGCACTTTCGTGCGAGTTTAAATATAATGCCGGCTTTGCCCAGTACACTCTGACTTTTAAAAACGCCAACGCCTTTGCCAACCAGACCCCCGGGTCGCTTGCCGGTCGTTATATCGCAGCCCTCAAGCCGGTTTACGACGACTTCGGCGCCTGCCGCACCATGGTCGAAGAGCTGCTCTCGTCGCTCCAAATCGAGGGATACCGCTTTGTCTACAAGGATGCCGATGACAGCAAGGAGCTACATACGGCACTCCCCTGGCGCATGCTGAACTAACGAAACCTTAAAACACTCAATATCAATGACTCTTACCGACCGCTTTCTGGAATATGTCAAATTCGACACCCAGAGCGACGAGCTCACCAACATGACGCCGTCGACTCCGGGCCAGATGATATTTGCCGAATATTTGCAAAAGGAACTCGAGGGCCTCGGCCTGCGTGATATCACTCTTGATAACAACGGCTACCTGATGGCCACACTGCCGTCGAACCTGCCCGTGGGCGTCATCGTGCCCACCGTGGGCTTTATTGCCCATCTCGACACGTCGCCCGACATGTCGGGGCGCCATGTCAAACCTCGGATAGTCAAGGCTTATCCCGGCGGCGACATAGTGCTCAACGAGGCCGAGGGCATCGTGCTGTCGCCCTCGCAGTTCCCCGAACTCGACAATTATATCGGCCAGGACCTCATTGTTACCGACGGCACAACGCTTCTCGGAGCCGACGACAAGGCCGGCATCGCCGAAATTGTCTCGGCTGTCGACTACCTGCTCAAGCATCCCGAAATCAAGCATGGCGACGTGCGCATAGCCTTCAACCCCGACGAGGAAATAGGCCAGGGTGCTCACAAGTTCGATGTCAAGCTCTTCGGGGCCGACTGGGCATATACGATGGACGGTGGCGAAATCGGCGAACTCGAATATGAGAATTTCAATGCCGCAGTGGCGCGTGTCACCTTTGCCGGCCGCAACGTTCATCCGGGTTATGCCAAGCACAAGATGATAAACTCGATGCGCATCGCCAACCAGTTTGTAATCATGCTGCCGCGCTGGGAGACCCCCGAGCATACCGAGGATTACGAAGGTTTCTATCACCTCGTGTCGATGGAAGGCACCGTAGAGAAGACCGTGCTTACCTATATCATCCGCGACCACGACCGCGACCGCTTCGAACGCCGCAAGAAGGAACTCGAGCACCTTGCCCGTAAAATCAACCATGAGTTCCCCGACTGCTGTTCGCTCGAAATCAAGGACCAGTACTACAACATGCGCGAGAAAATCGAGCCGGTGAAATATATCGTCGACATTGCCGAGGAGGCCATGCGCCTTGCCGGTGTCACCCCCAAAGTACAGCCCATACGCGGCGGCACAGACGGTGCGCAACTGTCGTTCAAGGGTCTGCCGTGCCCCAACATCTTTGCCGGAGGTCTCAATTTCCATGGCCGCTACGAGTTCGTGCCCATCCCCTCGATGGAAAAGGCCGAGCAAGTAATAGTCGAAATCGTGAAACTCGTCGGTAAAAAGTAACCACTCTCCGGCTGGGCCGATGTGCGGCGTTGCTAATCGGAAGAAGCATAAAGACAAAAGTGCAGAAGGAACATAAAATTTTTATGTGTTTTTTGAACTTTTGTCTTTTTGTTTCCTCATTTTAAGAAAGTTTGCTATTGGCGTTGCCTATCCATTCAAATACCGCTATCAAAAAACTTTTAGTAGTCATAACCGGCCCGACGGCGTCGGGCAAGACCGCTCTCGCTGTAGAGCTGGCATCGTATTTCGGCACTGAGATAGTGTCGGCCGACTCGCGACAGCTCTACCGCGACCTGCCGATAGGCACGGCTGCTCCCACCAAAGAGGAAATGATGGCTGTGCGTCACCATCTGGTAGGCACACTCGACCTCGACGAGTATTACAGCGCGGCACGCTTTGAAAGCGACGCCCTGACCATCCTTGCCGATATTTGGCGCCGCAACGATATTGCGATAGTCTGCGGAGGCTCGATGATGTATATCGATGCCCTTACGAAGGGCATCGACGATATGCCCACGGTCTCCGACACGACGCGGGGCTACGTGCTCTCGCTGCTCGAAAACCACGGGCTCGAAGGGGTCTTGGCACAGTTGCAGATTTGCGACCCGGCATATTACCTCGAGGTAGACCGCGCCAACACGCGGCGCGTGGTCCACGCCCTCGAGGTGAGCCTCCAGGCCGGGGTGCCATACTCGTCGCTACGGACGGGCCGCGCCAAGCAGCGCGATTTCAAGGTGCTCAAGCTGGCTATAGAGTGGCCGCGAGAGGAGCTTTTTGCCCGTATAAATGCCCGTGTCGACGCCATGATTGACGCCGGGCTTGCCGACGAGGCGCGCAGGGCGTTTGCACGTGGCGATTTCAACTCGCTCAACACCGTGGGCTACAAAGAGATGCGCTGGTATCTCGACGGTGAGGCCGACCTCGACTTCGTGAGGGCGAGAATAGCGAAAAATACACGTGTTTATGCCAAAAAACAGCTCACATGGCTGCGCCGCGACAGCGACGTGGTGTGGCTGAAGCCTGCCGGGGCCATGCGCGAGGCCCTGCAGCTCGTCAAAAACTCTGTCGGGGTAGTATGATGCGTTCCCCGAGCATCTTGCCGAGTTGTTTCTGATAGTCTTTCCAGGTTAGCAGCTGCTCCATTATGGCGGCGGCAGAGTCGACATCGTCGGGCGGCAGATTTATAAGCTTCGTGGTCAGTTCCTTTATCATGCCGGACACAATTGCGCTGCGCAACTCGTTGATTGCCCTTGGCACGAGGGTCTGTAGTTGCTCTTGTTCGCTTTCGACATGTGCCCCGTGGGTATAAATTTTTGACAGGGTGTAGCGTTCTACCACTAATTCCGATGCCACAGTCCTGACCGTGTTGTCGGCCGAGTTGATAAGCTTGTTCTGTCCGTAGGACATATCGAACTCGTCGGCGGCTTTTTTGCGGAAGCTCTCGATTTCTGCCTGGGCCTGCATCTCGAACTTCTCAATCTCCATCAGCGACGAGCCTTTGCGGCGCACTTCCTCGCGCTTTTCTTCGAGCATTCGTTGACATTCGAGGTCGATTTCCTTTAGCTTTGCCTCGCGGTCGGCAGGCCACTGCTCGTTGCGGATATGGCCGAAGGCATCCATGACGGCGGCAAAAGGCTTGTGCGAAAAGACGAAATTGTCGACGGCAAGCTCGCTGATTATGATATCGTAGACCGTGGCCGGTATGACATCGCCCTCGGGGGTAGACATGTCGAAGATATAGAGCAGCCCGTAGCGTACGACGTAGCGGAGCAGCATTTCTTCGTAGGGGCGCAGAGCGTTGTTGTCGAGGTTGATAAGTGGCGCGTCGGTCGATACTTCGTCCGTAGTGCCTGCCGCTGCTTCTTGCTTTGTCTCACCCTCGGGCTCGTCGGGGGCATCGCCCAGGCTTGCCCTGGCCTGTTCGCGACGGGCGGCCTTGTCGGCCTCCTCGTAGCGGCGCGTGATAAAGATGTTGAGCTGATTAATCAACACATCTTCGGGCACGTCGAGCATACGCGAGCACTGCGAGATATACTCCTGGCGCTTGACCGGCTCGTCGACATAGGCCACGCTCTGCAAGATTTCGTTGATAACCTTGGCCTTTGCCGTGGGGTCGCCGGCCGGCACGTCGGCCATGAGCTTCTCGGTCATGAAGGCGATTATGTCTACTTCGTGCTCGGCCAGGTATTTCTCGACCTCGCTTGCCGAGTGTGTCTGGGCAAACGAGTCGGGGTCGTCGCCGGGGGGCAGGGCAAGTACCTTTACGTTCATCTTCTCGCCCAGGAGCAGGTTTATTCCTCGCAGCGATGCGTGTATGCCGGCGGCATCGGCATCGTAGATGAGGGTGATGTTTTCGGTGAAGCGGTGTATGACACGTATTTGCTCCACGGTCAGCGACGTGCCCGACGAGGCAACGACGTTTTCGACCCCGGCCTGGTGCATCGATATTACGTCGAAATATCCCTCGACCATTATGCACTTGTCGCGACGGCCGATGGCGGCGCGGGCCTGGTAGAGGCCGTAGAGCTCTACCTTCTTGTGATATATGTCCGACTCGGGCGAGTTGACATATTTGGCGATATTCTTGTCGGAGCGCATTGTGCGGCCGCCGAAGCCTACCACGCGCCCGGATAGCGTGTGGATGGGGAAAATCACGCGGCCACGGTAGCGGTCGTAGAGGCTGCCGTCGCGGTCGCTGCGCACCTCGAGGCCGGTCTCGATGAGGTATTCGTCGCGAAAGCCTGCCTCCTTGGCGGCTGTCAGAAGGTCGTTGCCACGGTCGAGGGCGTAGCCGAGGTGGAAACGCTCTACCATCGCGTCCGACATGCCGCGATGGCGGAAGTAGGCCATGGCTATATTCTGGCCGTCGGCGGTGTCGTGCAGGTTGTGCTCGAAGTGCTTGAGGGCAAAGGCGTTGACGGCCAGCAGGGCTTCGCGCTTGCTTTGTTGGGCGCGTTCTTCGTCGCTCAGTTCGCGCTCTTTGATTTCGATGTTGTATTTGCGGGCAAGGTAGCGCAGTGCCTCCTGGTACGACATCTGCTCGTGCTCCATGATGAAGTTGACCGGCGAACCTCCCTTGCCACAACTGAAACACTTGCAGATATTGCGGGCCTTGTTGACCGAAAACGACGGCGTGCGCTCGTTGTGAAACGGGCACAAACCCTTATAGTTAGCACCCGAGCGGCGCAACTTGACGAAGTCGCTAACAACGTCTACAATATCGGCAGCGTCGAGGATGCGCTGCACAGTTTCCTGGTCTATTCTTGCCATATCACCTGCAAAGTTACGAAATATTATCAGTTTTTTGAAGTCGCCGGTGTTGATAAGATGAAACAAAAGGACAAAAAAGGACATAAGATTGTTAAGAGATTTAGGGTTTAGAGGCAGATTCTAATCAATATGTCAATGTGCGCTTTGACGACGGTTTAGCTTTTGGCAGCGGAGTCGACGGCCGCTAAAGAGAGAGGGGTGTTGAGATTTTAGGGTTGAGAAGAAAGTTTAGAGTTGAGGGTTTAAAGTTTAGGGCGGAGGGTTGAGAGTTTAGAGTTGATGTTGGCGGAGAGGCGTTGAGAGTCAAGTAGTAGACTCGTGGACCAGGGATTTTTTGAGGAAGACGGGGTTGTGGAACGGATGGGTCGCGAAGATAAATCGGGGGAACTTTGTCTGTAATGTTGAATGTGGAATTTTGAATTTTGGATTCGTTGCGGATGTGGATGATAATGAAGTTATTCTTTCCCTTGTTTAGGATGATTGGGGCGACGGCGCGAAGAGCCTCGGCGAATTTTGAATTCTTTTGGCGGGTGTTGTAAGAATCGGTGTCGAGGAGTAGGGCGTAGTTGAATGTGAGGCCCCGGATGTTGTCGGGTTTTCGTCCTGAGGCCGGTGTTAGCCATGGGTTCTTTGACTTGGAAAGGTAGCTGGAAAGTGCAGCGGCGTCTCGTTTGGTCCTGGCCATTACGAGGAAGTCGCCGTAGGGGTCGATGCGGTGGTGGAGATATGAGTAATACTCGCAAAGTAGCTTTCGCGAGTCGTGGGCGGGAGGGTCGACAATGACGACACGGTGGTTGTCGCCGTGCTGCCTGGTGTATTCGAGGGCGGCGATTACATTGGTCTCCCATGGGGCTAATTTGCGGTTTACAAACTTTTCGAAAAAGATGGTGTATTTGGACATGGGTTGCTAATCAGAGGAAATATAAGGACATAAAAGCAAAAGGGACAAACGAATTTTTGATTATTCCTCGAGCACGAGGAATAACTTTAATTGTTTTCTGCTTAGGGATTTCCGAGGCAAGCCTCGGGCACTGGGGACAAAGATAAATGCTTCTGTTGCCTGGAGCCTCGCTGAAGCTCGGAGCGGGAACAAAAAATTTTTTCCGATACAAAGGTAATGATACTGGCTGGGGGAGTATTGCGGTTTTTGCAAGATTGTTGATTTTGGGAGGGGAGTAATCACGACTAAGCGTCGATGAAGCCCGAGTTTTTAGATAGACTTGAATTATAATATTTTTTCTTATTGGAGTTGATTGTTGGTTCGGAAATATTCTTTAATTTTGCAAAGACTCACGCCGAGGGTCTTTCGAGAGCGAAGGCGAGGTGGGAGTAATTAAAATAAAAGGCGTTTACTCGCGCTTTATTCTTGTCGGACGAAAACCTGGCAGTTTAAGAACGACAGTCAAGAATACAGCAAAGTGGACGCTCACGGGTATGTATATGCCTATCCGGCTCATTCTATGCCTTTGCAGGCATGGAATGAGTGTGGGGTATAGTCCATATCGGCGTGAGTATCTATGTTGTTATTTGACTGTCATGGTTCTGCCAGGTTCCCTGTCCGAAGAATTGCAACGGTATAGATACCCACGCTTTTTTTATTCACCCGTCGCAGTGGGGTATTGGCGACAACGATAACTGAGCGATATTAGACGCTCTTGCCATGAAAGCGACTGATAAAATTCAACTTCTTGAACGGGTTCGTACCTTAGAAGGTCTCACTGATGCAGAAAGGGATGCAATACTTTCTTTAATCAATGAGCATAAAACCTATGGTCTCGTTTGGGAAGATAAATCAGAAGAGGCTGTAACACGGTTAGCTAAACAATACCCAGTGCTAACCGAGGTTCAAGAACGTGCGATTATCTCTGATAATCCTGACTCTCCAAATCATATATTAATCGAAGGGGATAACCTCGATGCACTTACGGCTCTCACATTCACACATGAAGGCAAAATTGACGTAATCTATATCGACCCACCTTACAATACCGGCAATAAAGACTTTATCTACAATGATTCTTATGTTGACAAAGATGATGGTTATAGACATTCGATGTGGCTATCATTTATGTCGCGCCGACTTAAAATTGCAAAGAAACTACTTTCAGAACGAGGCGTAATCTTTATCTCGATTGATGATAATGAACTTGCCCAGCTAAAAATGCTTTGTGATGAAATCTTTGGTGCTGTAAATTTTATTGATATATTCTCTTGGAATAAAACAGAGACGCCTGCTAATCTTTCGTTAAAAACTAAAAAAGCAATAGAATATGTTCTTTGTTATTGTAAACAACGAAATTCAGATAAGTTTAGAGGCCTGATAAAATCGAGTGCAAGTAACAATGGTCTGATGAATCAAACTAATTCGGAACATGTTCTCGTTTTTCCAAAATCATTAACTGACACAAAATTACCAGATGGAGTTTACGCAAAGGGCGTTTACGGGACAAAAGCATACCATATCGAATTATTAGAAGACACAGAGGTAAAAGATGGTTTGTTTGTGCTTCCCGTTGTACTAAAAGGTAAATTTAAATGGAGTCAGAAAAATTTAGATTTAGAAATTTCAAAAGGTACAAAAGTCTCAATAAAAACAAAGGCATTTTCACCCAGTTATGAGAAAACAGAATATGACCCTGAAGTGCCTTGGAACTTGATTGACCGTACATTTGGAGTAGATACAAATGAAATTGCAGGCACTCAATTAAAAGATATATTAGGAAAAAACATTTTTGACTTTCCAAAGCCTGTGACATTGATTAAGTATCTTATAAATTTTATAGAAGCGGAATATATCCTTGACTTTTTTGCAGGTTCTGGCACAACGCTTCATGCCGTTATGCAACTTAATGCCGAGGACGGTGGCAAGCGCCAGTGTATTCTATGTCAAGGCATAGAGTATGATGAAAATAAAGAAGATAGACATATCTGCGAGAATGTGACTTTCGAGCGCAACAAGAGAGTGATTGAAGGCTATACGAAACCCGATGGCGAACACGTCGAGGGCCTGTATAACAACAATATCCGCTACTATCGCATAGATTTTGTTAGCAGGGAGCATACTCTGCAAAACCGTCGTGAGCTTATGGAAAAGTCAATAGACTTATTGTGCATTAAAGAAAACCTCTATACGGAATTACCGAGATTTGGTCGTATTTGTCTCAATCCTAATGGAGCGCGATACTTTGCCGATAACAAGAAGCAGATGCTCATAATATATATACCGGAGTTCATCCCTTATTTCGTGAAAGAAATAGACAAAATGGAAGTTAGCGAACCAATTAAAGTCTATGTCTATGCTCCAGACCGTTATGCCTACGATGATGAATTTTCTATAGTAAGAGATAAGGTTTCGCTTTGCGCATTGCCTCAAAACATCATAGAGGCAATGGCCCGTGTTATGCCCGATAGAGTTTGCGAGGATAACGCTGCCTCTGAGGAAACTACTATCGAAACTTTAAGCGATGACGAAAATTCATTGTTTGACAAACTTGAACCTGAAGAATTATGAAAGAACTTCAATATCAACAAAAATATATCGAGCAGTTGAGAAAACAGGTTATCGAACTTCTCGACGTTGACGAACTTCATCAAAAGATAGTTTTTAAGGCTCCAACCGGGTCTGGCAAAACATATATGACGGCCATGGCCATGGAGCAAGTGGCAGATGAGTTGCGAAGCGACCCTCGAAACAAGTATGAGAAAGTGGCATACGTTTGGATTGCACCCAATCGACTTCATAGTCAAGCGTACGAGAGCATGAAGAAACTCTTTGCCGAAACACGTTCGCTCAACCCCATAATGTATGACGACATTACTGATGGCAGATTATATCATGGCGATGTGTTGTGTCTTAATTGGGGAAGTATTCATAGCGAAGACAATATAATGGTTCGAAAGACCGAAAGTGGTCATTCACTTTGGGAAATTGTAGAAAATACCAAACATGACAAAATAGCGATTGTTGCCATTATAGATGAAGAGCACCTGCATTGGGATAGAACAGCCGACCGAGCTGCAATAGTGTTAGGCCGGTTAAAGCCTATTGTGGAAGTCCGAGTATCGGCAACGCCTAAGTCGTCGTCTGATTATAAAGTAACTATCCCACGACACGTGGTGATAGCTGAGCAAATGATAAAAGACGGCATAGTTGTCAATCCCGAGATTGAGAATAAAGATACTGTAGAGGTTGAAAATTACTTGATAGATGAGGCTTTAAAGAAACGCAATCTTCTTGCCGAATGTTACGCCGAAATGGGCAAAATAATCAACCCTCTTTTGTTGATTCAACTGCCCAATGACGGGCCTACAGTTTCGGCAGAAGATAAATCGGTACGAGACCAAATAATTGGCTATCTCAAAGATAAATATGAGATTACATTTGAAAGCAGAGAATTGGCTATTTGGCTTTCGGATAAATCGGACAAATGCAATCTTGAAGGTATAGAGAAACTTGATAGTCCAGTCAAAGTACTATTATTCAAAGAAGCCATAGCCAAGGGTTGGGATTGCCCCCGAGCATCTGTCCTTCTCATCTTCCGTAAACTGAAAGATAATAATTTTGCCATTCAGACCCTTGGTCGCATTTTGCGTATGCCAGAGCAGCGTTATTATTTTAATCCATTGCTCAATAAGGGATACGTGTACACTAATATCGCAGTGAGCCGTATTGCAGTGACCGGTGAGTCGGAAGATTATTGGAAACAAAATCTTATCTTGGCGTACCGCCGAGAACATCTGAATAATGTATCGTTGGAAAGCGTTTATGAGTCAACTCGCAGCTCAGACCGAAAGCGACTCGGACCCGACTTTGCACACTTCCTTTACGAATATATCAAAAAACATTGGCTGCAAAACATGTCCAGCCAGACAGTATTTACGGTTGATGAAAACGGCAGGATGCATTTACCGACAGGTTCGCCGTGGTCTGGCGGAGATTTAATCTCTAACCGTAAATTTGTAGAGAGGTTAAAAAATATTCGTTTTAAAGCTAAAGGCGTAATTATCAGCATACCCAAAGACCTCAATATACAAAACGAGGAAGATGAAATAAAAGTAGGAGATGTTGTCGAATATACTCGAACGAATGAAAAGATATACAAAATTTTCTTCGATTATTGTCGTACACTTCTAACAAAGTACGATAAAACGGCAAGCACGCCAATTCTTGTAGCGGCGATAGTCGAGGTTATGGAGCGACTTTTTGGGTTGCAACAATGGGAAACAATGCGTGTAATTTTAACGGAAAAGCCGGTCGATAACAAAGGAAAGTTTACCGATTTATTTACCCGTGTCCTCGACGAGTATTATCTGCTCGTTGTAGCCCGTAAGGACGAAGCAAAGGCACGTTCTTACCAAGCTTCGACATGGGAAGTTCCTGCTGTTCGCTCATACAACCCTGACACTAATATGAAGCGGCCCGATGTCGATAATCATGCACTTATACCATACGTTCAAATTAAACACAAACATATTCAAGAGCGAAATTTTGTTGACTTCCTTGAACGAAACGGTGAGTATATCGATTGGTGGTATAAAAACGGAGACTCAGGACAAATGCACTATGCTATCGAATACTACAATCCTGATTATAACGAAAAACGACTATTCTATGTCGATTTCATCATTCGTTTAAAGAATGGAAATATTTATTTGTTTGACACTAAAGGTGCTGCCCATGAAGGCGATGTTGAATCTGATGAGGTGATATGCGCCAAGCATAATGCGCTAATTGATTACATAACTAATAGTCCAAACGAGGCTATAAAAGGGGGTGGCGTAATCAAAGCATATAATGGAGCATGGCGATATAGCCCTGACCGTATCAGTACTACCGATGCAAGCCATTGGAAAGCGTTCTTCCCCGACCAACTTGTTTTGGTCAAGGGTTGCTAATCAGAGGAAATATAAGGACATAAAAGCAAAAGGGACAAACGAATTTTTGATTATTCCTCGAGCACGAGGAATAACTTTAATGGTTTTCGGCTGATGGATTTCCGAGGCAAGCCTCGGACACTGGAGACAAAGATAAATGCTTTTGTTGCCTGGAGCCTCGCTGAAGCTCGGAGCGGAAACAAAAATTTTTCCCGATACAAAGGTAATGATACTGGCTGGGGAGTATTGCTGTTTTTGCAAGCTTGTTGATTTTGGGAGGGGAGTAATCACGACTAAGCCCGAGTTTTTTAAGTGGTGAAGATAAAATTGATGATTGGTGTGAAAAAATGTAAAAGAGGCTAAATTTTCCGACAATATTTCCTAACTTTGCATGTTAATAAAAAAGAGGGTCCTCAAGCCCGCATGACCAATCATTAGCCAGCTATATGAAACTCTTACAGACTAAGCTTTCAAAATATACAGCACCCCAAGAAGCCAAAGCAGCGGGCGTATATCCCTATTTCCGTGCCATCTCGTCGGAGCAAGACCCCGAGGTGATAATCAACGGCCGCAAGGTACTGATGTTCGGTTCGAACTGCTATACCGGCCTTGTCAACGACCCGCGAATCAAAGAGGCGGCTATCGAGGCAACACGTAAGTATGGCACAGGCTGCGCCGGTTCGCCGTTCCTCAACGGTACCCTCGACCTACATAAGAAGCTCGAGCAGCGTATTGCCGAATATATCGGTAAAGAGGATGTGATGATTTATTCGACCGGCTTCGGTGTAAACCTGGGCGTGGTGTCGACCCTTACAGGCCGCGAAGACTATATCCTCTGGGACGAGCAAGACCACGCCTCGATTATCGAGGGTCGCCGCCTGTCGTTCTCTAAGTCACTCAAGTACAAGCACAACGATATGGCCTCGCTCGAGAAGCAGCTCCAGCAGTGTGAGCCCGACAAGGTGAAACTAATCGTTACCGACGGTGTGTTCTCGATGGAGGGCGACGTTGCCAACCTGCCCGAAATCGTGCGCCTTGCCAAGAAATACGATGCATCTGTGATGGTCGACGAGGCCCACGCGATTGGTGTGTTCGGTACCGGCGGACGCGGTGTCTGCAACCATTTCGGCGTCACCGACGATGTAGACCTGGTGATGGGCACTTTCTCGAAGTCGTTTGCCTCGCTGGGGGGCTTTATCGCTACGGACAAGGAGATTACCAATTACCTGCGCCACCATTCGCGCTCGTATATCTTCACCGCCAGCATCACCCCGGCATCTACCGCCGCCGCCCTCAAGGCTATCGACATCATGATTGAGGAGCCCGAGCTGCAGGAGAACCTGTGGAAGCTCACCAATATCGCCCTCGAAGGCTTCCGCAGCCGTGGTTTCGAAATCGGCAATACTTCGACACCTATTATCCCGCTCTTTATCCGCGATAACTTCAAGACCTTTGCCATCACGCGCGACCTTCTCGACGAGGGTATCTTTGTCAACCCCGTGGTGTCGCCGGCCGTAGCACCGCAGGACACGCTCATCCGTTTCTCGCTTATGGCCACGCATACGCCCGAGCAGGTGGAGTATGCCCTCGACAAGATTACCAAGGTGTTCCGCAACCATGGCATTATCGCGTGATGCAATAGTTTTAGAGTTTAAAGTTTAGAGTTTAGGGTTTAAAGGCTTAGGACCAAACCTGGCAGTTCTCTCTAACCTCTAAACTTTACCCCCGACAAGATTTAAAGCACTACAAACAATCCATAAACCCAAGTATGAAAAAGAAATTTATCTGCACCGTTTGCGGTTATATCCACGAAGGTGACGAAGCACCCGAGAAGTGCCCCCAGTGCGGCGCTCCCAAAAGCAAATTTAAAGAACTCGACCAGGCTGCCCTGTTGCAGTTTGTGACCGAGCACGAGATTGGCGTAGCCAAGGGCTGCGACCAGCAGATGATTGACGACCTTACCGCCCACTTCAACGGCGAGTGCAGCGAGGTCGGCATGTACCTTGCCATGAGCCGCCAGGCCGACCGCGAGGGCTACCCCGAAGTTGCCGAGGCTTTCAAGCGTTACGCTTTCGAAGAGGCCGAGCACGCTGCCAAATTTGCCGAACTCCTCGGCGAGATGGTATGGGACACCAAGACCAACCTTGAGAAGCGTATGGCTGCCGAGGCCGGTGCCAACGCCGACAAGATGCGTATTGCCAAACGTGCCAAAGAGCTCAACCTCGACGCTATCCACGACACCGTACACGAGATGGCCAAAGACGAGGCTCGTCACGGCCAGGGCTTCCAGGGACTCTACAACCGTTATTTCGGCAAGTGATTAGTTTAGAGTTTAGGGTTTAAAGTTTAGAGTTTTGGATACTTTTTTAGAACCGAACTTTCTTAAGCTTTAGATTTTCAGCCTTTACAAAATAAAAACGGGCGTGGCCACGTGGCCTCGCCCGTTTTGTGTGTTTTATGTTTCGTTATCCAAATATTTGCAATGCTTTGTCGGTAATCCATATCCACATCGGGCAGGTAGCCATGAAGAGCAGTGTAGATATAGCCAGCGACGATGTGCCGGTAGCCACATAGGTGTTGTAGCGGCTGGCGATGATGATACCCGAGAATGCAGGGGGCAGTGCGGCGCAGACTACGAGCATCTTGAGGTTGACAGGTTCCATGTGGAAGAGTAGTCCGACGGCGAGTATAGCCAGCGGCATGATGAGAAGTTTGAGGAAGGTGCCCATCCATACCTGGCCGTTGATGGTGATTTTTACCGACGACAATGTGATACCGGCGGCGAATACGGCGACAGATGCGTTGGCACCGGCAAGGAGGGTAAACGACGGGTCGAGTTCGGCCGGCCATTTCACGCCGCAAAGAACCAGGATTACAGCCAGGATAGGGGCCCATGCCACAGGCTGCTTCAGTGCATTGACAACCGGCGTCCAGGGGTTGGGTTTCTTGCCGCCGTTGAGGGCGGCAGCCTGGGCATTGCCCGAGTTGAGCAGGCAGAGGCCGATAGGTATGCCGAGGGCGTTGACCTCGATTGACACGATGGCGATGACGAGTCCCACGGCGGCAGTGGTGCCGAAAATAGGCTCGAGCACGGCGAAACCAAGGAAGCCGATTGTAGGCGAACCACTAATCAAGGCCGAGACGGCAGCGTCGCCCTTGGTGTTGCTCTTATACATCCTGAACACGAAATATACCAGGAAGAAACATGCCAGAAGCACGGTAAACGAGATTACGGTAAGTTTGATATCTGCCGAAAGCATGGCCCTGTTGGCTTTTACAATCGACACAAACAATGCTGCCGGTAAAGCATAGTTGAGCACCACCTTATTGAGAGTTTTGGCATCAGCACCCGAAAATGCGCCTTTCTTTCCCGAAAAATAACCTAAAGCCATGACCACGAAAATAGGCACTATGGCGTAAAGAATGATGTGTAGCATAGTAACTGGGGTTTGGGAAAAAGATTAAAAATAGATGAAACTTGTAGGTGGTTGTCGCCCCGGCAGCGCCTTGGCTGCCGTGCCGGGGCGGCAATCATTATTTATACGGTTATTTTTTCGAGAGCTGCGGGATTGAGGTATCCTATGTGTCCCGATTCTTTACCGGAGTCTGCTGCGAGCTGTACGTCGATGAGGCAGGGCTTGCGCGACGCGATAGCCTCGGTAAGGGCCTTGGTCAGTTCGCCGGGCGTGGTGACGTAGTATGTCGTGGCACCAAAGGCGTCACCGAGTTTGTCGTAGCGGGCGCGTACGTCGAGAGTGGTCGGTGCCGGGTCTGATGTGCCGGCCATGTTGACGCCTATACCGTTGTAAATACCGCCGTTGTTGAAGATAACCACGGTGACAGGCAGGTTGAAACGGCAGATTGTAGAGAAGTCCATTCCCGAGAAACCAAATGCCGAGTCACCCTCTATGGCAACGACGCTCTTGCCGGTAGCCACGGCGGCACCGACGGCCGAGCCCATGCCCATGCCCATGATTGCCCATGTGGCACAGTCGATACGGTGGCGCGGCAGCGACATGTCGATGGTGTCGCGGGTATCGTCGAGCGTGTTGGCGCCTTCGTTGACCAGGATTACATCAGGATTTGACTCCATGATAGGTTTGATTGCGCCGAGGGCAGTCCAGTGGTCCATTGGTTCGACGGCGGCATTGGCCGTGAGGCGTGTGGCAAACTTGGCGTTCTTTTCTTTGGTTTGAGCCTGTAGTCCCGGTACCCATGTGGGGTCCATGCTCATTTTGCGCGTCGACATGGCATCGATGAGGGCGTCGAGCGAGCTTGCCAGGTCGCCCACTACCGGTGCGGCGATGGCGCGGTTGCAGTCAATCTCGGTCGGGTCGATGTCGAGCTGTATAAACTTGGTGTCGGGACTCCATTTTCCATGTCCGCGCGAAAGCAGCCAGTTGAGGCGGGCGCCGGCGAGGATAACCACGTCGGCCTCTTCCATGATAGTCGAGCGGCACGACAACGCGCTCAGTGCGCCGTTGTCGGGCAATACGCCCTTGGCCATCGACATGGGGTAGTAGGGTATGCCTGTGGCGTCGACGAGTTGTTTGAGTTGGCTTTCCACACGTGCGTAGGCGGCGCCTTTTCCTATGATGATTGCCGGTTTCTTGGCGGCGGCAAGCATGTCGGCTGCCCTTGTCACGGCCTCTGCAGCTGGCGGCATGGCCGGACACAGGTCTACGGGCTGGTAGAACAGTTTGTCGGCGTCGGCCTTGTTCATGATTGCGCCGAGACAGGGGGTGGTAACGTCGAGGTATACACCGCCGGGGCGGCCGGAGATTGCGGCGCGGTATGCGCGAACCACTGCTGTGGGGATGTCTTCGGGCTTATTGACGCGGTAGGCGGCTTTGACAAGACCCTTGGCGACATTTAGCTGGTCGAGACCCTCGTAGGTGCCTTGTTCGAGGTCGATGGGTTCGCGTACCGACGAACCGCTAATCTGTATCATCGGGTAGCAGTTGACGGTGGCATTGGTTGTGGCGGTGAGTCCGTTCATAAATCCGAGCGACGATACTGTCAGCAAGACGCCGGGCTTGCCCGTAAGGTAGCCGTGTGTTGCGGCGGCCATGCCTGCCTGCTGCTCGTGACGGAAGCCCACAAAGCGTATGCCACGGGCCTGCGCCAGATAGGCTAATTCGGTCACAGGTATGCCCACGAGGCCGTACATCGTGTCGATGCCGACAGTCTTGAGGGCGCGTACCAGTATATCCATTCCGGTAACTTGTTCGGGATATGTGGGGGTGGCCGGTGTTTCCTTGCTGCCGCAGTTGCACCCGCCGCTTGTTGTTGTTGCCATAGTGATTTTTGGATTTTTAGTAGTAGTCGTAAAAATAAAATTAAGGGTCAGTGCCCAAGGCCCCGACCCTTAACCTTGTATAGTTTATTTCTTAGCGTCTGTGGCAGCCGGTTTGGGCATCGGGGCCGTAGTGCCGTTTGCCTTGAACGATGCTATCTGCTCTGCCGTGTAGCCCAGCGAGGTAAGCACTTCGTCGGTGTTGCCGCCGAGTTCGGGGCACGGGCCGTAGGTAGGCTGGTAGTTCGACATTGTGAAAGGTACGCCGACGGTCACGAATTCACCGACCTTGCCGCCCTGGTTGATTTTGACGAGCGTGTTGCCGTCGTAGAGGCTCTGGTCGTCCATAATCTCCTTGGTCGACAGTACGGGGGCGCAGGGCACGCCGGCGGGGGCGAGCAGCTTCACAACTTCGAATTTATCTTTGTTGATAGCCCAAGCCTGCACACGTGCGTAGATTTCTTGTTTATGTCTGTCGCGTGCGTCGGCGGTGTTGAAGTCGGGGTTGGTGAGCCAGTCTTCGAAACCGAAGGCGGCGCATGCTTTTTCGAAATCTTTGGCACCACGCTGGAAGATGATGTATGCGTAGGCATTGGGGTCGCTTTCCCAACCTTTGCACTTGTATGTCCAACCGAGCACGCCCGAACCTTCCTGGTTGCCCGAACGAGGAACGAAGTCGCCGAATTTCTCGTTGGGGTACTGCGGGAACTGTGTCAGATAACCGATGCGGTCGAGAGTCAACTGGTCGCGGGTCTTGATACGGCACAGGTTGAGGCATGCATTGTGCATCGACTGATATACGTAGCATCCTTCGCCTGTGCGCTGGCGCTGTGCAAGAGCGGCAAGCAGGCCGATGGTCATGTGCATACCGGTGTTAGAGTCACCGAGGGCAGCGCCCGACTGGGTGGGCACGGCGTTGTCGCCTTCCCACCAGCCGGTGGTGGATGCGGCGGCTGCTGTAACCTGTGCTACAGGCTCGTATGCCTTGAGGTCGGCGAAACGTGAGCTCAGAGGGAAGCCCTTGATAGTGCCGTAGATACAGCGCGGATTGAGCTTGTGTACGACCTCCCAGCTAAAGCCGAGCTTGTCCATGGCACCGGGGTGGAGGTTCTCGATAAAGATATCGGCCTCTTTGATAAGGCGTGTGAGGATGTCCTTGCCGTCGGGTGTGGCGGCATCGAGGGCGAGGGATTTTTTGTCAGAGTTGAGCTGTAAGAAGTAGTAGCTGGGGCACGCGGGGTCGAACTGGAGTTCGTTACGTGTGGCGTCGCCAGTGCCGGGACGTTCTATTTTGATGACCTCGGCGCCAAGCCAAGCCAGAAGCTGTGTACATGACGGGCCTGACTGCACATTGGTGAAGTCGACTACTTTGATTCCTTGAAGTGGGGCAGTGTTCATACTCGTTTTGGTTATATTGTTTTTGTGTTTGTTGATTGTCTCTATTTTTATAATCTGAATTATTAACGCCTGTTATCGAATAAATGTTCGACACTTCTTCATCTTAGTTAAAGAATATTAGTTTAATAAATGTTCGAGATAGATTATCAGCCGCGACGGGCCTATATTAGGCTGTTTGATATTTTTATTAAATTTACTAACTTTGCATATAGGAAAAAATATGATTAATCGCCTTAGACAATATTGATTTTACCATGACAAAGTTCTTGTGCGCCTTATGCCTGTTCTTGGCCGGGTTGTCGACCTGTTCGGCGCAAAATTATCCACTCTGCATCATGGCAGGTGACTATGCCGACCCGTCAATCATGCGTGATGGAAAAGATTTCTATATGACTCATTCGGCATTTAATTATACCCCCGGTTTCCTGATATGGCATTCTCAGGATTTGGAGAACTGGGAACCTGTGTGCCGCGTCACCACAAAGCAAATCGTCGATGCATGGGCTCCCGACTTGCTCAAACATGAGGGTAAATACTACCTCTATTTCCCCTCGCGCGGCAAGATATATGTATGTACTGCCGACCGCGTCGCAGGCCCTTGGAGCGACCCTGTCGTGGTGAAGGGTGCTGTGGGCATCGACCCCGGTCACGTGGTGGCCTCCGACGGCAGGCGATACCTGTTTACAAACAACGGACGCATGGCTCCGCTCAACGACGAGGGCACCGCGCTTACCGACACAATGCGCGTCGTGCACAAGGGCTGGGAGATACCCAAACAATGGGTTACAGAGGGTAAGTATCCCGAAAAATATCTCGAATCACCTAAGTTGCTGCATCACAATGGATATTACTATCTCACCTCGGCCGAGGGAGGCACCGCCGGGCCCGCCACGAGCCACATGGTCGTGATGGCTCGCTCTAAGAGTCTCGAAGGCCCGTGGGAGGAGTCGCCATACAACCCGGTGATTCATACATATTCGGCCACAGACCAGTGGTGGTCGAAAGGTCATGGCACACTGATTGACGATGCCGACGGCAACTGGTGGGTAGTCTACCATGCGTATGCCAACGGCTATCATACCTTAGGCCGTCAGACACTTATTGAGCCTGTCGAGTACACGCCCGACGGGTGGTTCCGAGCCATAAAGAAACAAGAGCTGCCTAAGGCCGAAAAACCTATAAAGCACGGGTTCGACCTCAACGATGACTTTGCATCTGATATCTTGGGGTTACAGTGGGCCTTCTACAAAGAGTATGCCCCCCAAGCCATGACTGTCGGTAATGGTAAGTTGGTGCTGGGAGGCAAGGGCTCCACTCCCTCCGACGGCCGCTATATGCTCATAACCGCCCAAGACAAGGGCTATGATGTTGCCTGCGAGGTAAATATCACAGGTAAAGAGGGTGGTCTGATGCTGTTCTATAACGAAAAAGCCTTCAGCGGTTTGACTTCAAACGGCAAAACATTCAAGCTATACAATCAAGGCGAACTGGTGAAAGAGGTACCTGATAAATATGGCAAGAAATTCGCCGTGCGCCTCCGCAATCTTGGCAACAAGCTGACCATACAGGTCAAGAAAATTGGTAAGGATAGCAAGTGGACCACACTTGCTCGAGGGCTCGACCTCGCGGAGATGAACCATAATAATCTTAAAGGCTTTGCTGCCGTGCGCCCCGCCCTGCTGAGTATAGGCAAAGGCAAAAATGAGTTCTCTCATTTCCGCTATACCAGCCACAGGCCCGACGAGGCCGATATGAAGGCATATCTGATGGTCTATCACAAGGACGAAGACCATGGACTGCACATGGCAGTCAGTCGCGACGGCCGTCAGTTCAAGGCTCTCAACAACGACTTTCCGGTAATTGCCGGCGATACCATAGCATCTCAAAAGGGTATTCGCGACCCGCATATCTATCGTGGTCCCGACGGGGCTTTTTACATGTCGATGACAGACCTGCATGTATTTGCCAAGCGCGAAGGTAAGCGTGAGGATGAATGGGAACGTCCTGGAAGGAAATACGGTTGGGGCAATAATCGAGGTCTGGTGCTTATGAAGTCGTGGGACCTTATCAATTGGACGCGCGCCAATGTGAACTTCGACGACCTCTTTACCGGTTGGAAAGAAATCGGCTGTGCCTGGGCTCCCGAGACGATTTTCGATGACACCACGGGCCGATATATGCTCTATCTCACCATGCGCAAGAAGAACGAGCCTAATAAGCTCTACTATGTGTATGTAAATGAGGATTACGACACTATCGAGACCGAACCGCAGGTGCTCTTCCAATATCCCGACGAAAAAGTGTCGGCGATTGACGGCGACATCACAAAGGTTGGCGACACCTACCATCTGATGTATGTATGCCAGGACGGCCAGGCCGGGATTAAGCATGCAACATCGGACAGCCCCACTGGCAAATGGACAACCGATGCGCGATGGATTGATGCCGCGCCCGTTGGCTGCGAGGCTCCGCATGTCTACAAGCTGATTGGCCAGGATAAATGGATGGTGATGTACGATATATATCGCTACAAGCCAATGACTTTTGGCTTCGTTGAGACTGAGGATTTCTATAATTACCGCGACATGGGCGAGTTTAACAACGGCAAGATGCGCACACTCAATTTCACTTCGCCCAAGCATGGCGCTGTGGTGCAAATCACTGCCGAGGAATTGGAAAATCTGGAGACCTACTGGGCCGAAAATCCGAAACCCTACGATACCTTTGTTGTCGAGACAGCTCCTAACCAGAACAATCCTGTCATCGAGGGCTACTATGCCGACCCCGAAATAATGTATTCGGAGAAGACTGGTAAATATTATCTCTATCCAACAACCGACGGTGCCGTGGAATGGAAAAATCACGATGCACATATCTATTCGTCGCCTGACATGAAGACATGGAAACGCGAAGGCACGGCATTGGATTTGAAGAAGGATGTGAAATGGGCTGATGAAAAATTGTGGGCACCGTGTATAATCGAACGCAAATATGGCGAGGGCGAAAACGCCACATACAAGTATTTCTATTACTTTGTTGCTAATGGAAATATCGGTGTTGCCACTGCCGATAATCCCGAAGGTCCATTCAAGGATGCTCTTGGCAAGCCTATGATTCCCCAACCAAAGGAAGGCCCACTCAAGGGTCATATCATCGACCCCGATGTTTTCCACGACCCTGTCTCGGGCAAGTATTATCTATATTGGGGTAATGCCTTCCTTGTGTGTGCAGAGTTGAACGACGACATGCTTTCAATCAAGGACGATACCATGCGTTATGTCATACCTCGCGAAAAACAAAAGGACTACCACTACAGCGAGGGCAGCTATGTGTTCTATCGCGATGGCAAATACTACTTTATGTGGCCGGAAAACGACACCCGCAGCCCCGAATACCGTGTGCGCTATGCCATCAGCGACTCGCCCGTCAGGCTCGACAATCCCATAAGTGAGACTATCGTATTACGCAAAGACCCCGACAAGCAAATCTACGGCACGGGTCACCACGCCGTAATCAACAAGCCGGGCACCGACGAATGGTATATAGTTTATCATCGTTTCGAACGCCCCGACGGCCTTAAACACGGCTGGGATGCCGGCTACTACCGCGAAGTCTGCATCGACAGAATGTACTTCAACCCCGACGGCACAATCAAAGCGGTAAAACCAACACTATAATAATTTTGAATGTTGAATTTTGAATGTTGAATTATGGGACGACGTGAGGATAATGTTGTTCTTATGAAATCTAAGGATTTCGCCGTGCGAATAGTTCGTCTCTATCAATATCTAAGCTCTGTCAAACATGAACATGTGATGTCGAAGCAATTGCTTCGTTGCGGAACATCTATCGGCGCAAATCTTCATGAGGCGCAAGAAAGTATATCTCCTAAGGAGTTTGAAGCTAAAATATATGTTGCCCTCAAAGAAGCTCGAGAAACCGCTTACTGGCTTGAGTTGCTATGTAAAACAGACTATATAGATACTCCTCAATACGTAAGTATCTCGGCAGACAGCAATGAGTTGATTAGGCTTCTTGTCAGCATCACAAAGTCTCTACGAAGTCAGTAACAAGGTGCCTAATAAATAATCACGCGACGGAATGTATATTCTTCCGTCGCGTGATTATTTATTAGGTATATCTATACCGAATGTTAAGTTCTGAATAGGGCTCTGTTGAGCGGCAATTCAACATTCAAAATTCAACATTCAAAATTGCATTTTACTCCCACTCGATTGTGGCTGGGGGTTTTGAGGAGATGTCGTAGCATACGCGGTTGACGCCGCGAACTTTGTTTATGATTTCGTTGCTTACCTTGGACAGGAACTCGTATGGAAGGTGTGCCCAGTCGGCGGTCATGGCGTCGGTCGACGTTACGGCGCGGAGGGCTACGGCGTTCTCGTATGTGCGCTCGTCGCCCATCACACCCACACTCTGCACAGGCAGCAATATTGCGCCTGCCTGCCATACTTTGTCGTAGAGGTCCCAGTCGCGCAGGCCCTGGATAAAGATATGGTCGGCCTGCTGAAGAACACGCACCTTTTCGGGGGTAATGTCACCGAGTATGCGCACTGCCAGGCCGGGGCCCGGGAAGGGGTGGCGTTTAATTAGGTGTTCGGGCATGCCTAAGGCGCGGCCAACGGCGCGTACCTCGTCTTTGAAGAGCAGACGCAGCGGTTCGCACAGTTTCAACTTCATGCGCTCGGGCAGGCCGCCGACGTTGTGGTGGCTCTTGATGGTGGTGCCTGTAATCGACAGCGACTCTATGCAGTCGGGGTAGATGGTGCCCTGGGCAAGCCACTTTACATCTTCGATTTTAGATGCCTCTTCGTCGAATACCTTGATGAAGTCGGCACCGATAATCTTACGTTTTTTCTCGGGTTCGGTAACGCCTGCGAGGTCGGCAAAGAAGCGTGCCGACGCATCGATGCCGCGTACGTTGAGGCCGAGGCACTCATAGTCGCGCAGAACCGACTTAAACTCGTCGTAGCGCAGCATGCCGTGGTCGACAAAGATACAAGTGAGCCTGTCGCCGATTGCCTTGTTGAGCAGCACGGCTGCCACCGACGAGTCTACACCGCCGCTAAGGCCGAGCACAACCTTGTCGTCGCCGAGTTGTTCGCGCAGCTCGCGCACGGTGCTTTCGATAAAGCTCTCGGCACTCCACGAGCAGTCGGCACCGCAGATGCCTACTGCAAAATTGCGCAGCAGCGTCATGCCACACTCGCTGTGATAGACCTCGGGGTGGAACTGCACGCCATATACCTTGCGGCCGTCGTCTGCCATATAGGCAGCGAAACGCACCTCGGGTGTCGATGCCACGCAACGACAGTGGTCGGGAAGTTTGGTGATGGTGTCGCCGTGGCTCATCCATACCTGTGCGCCCGGCTCGATACCGTCGAAGAGGGGGCAGTCGTGCGATATGTCCTCGAGGTGGGCGCGGCCATATTCGCGGCTCGATACCGGTTCTACCTTGCCGCCGTATTCGTATGCCATGAGCTGTGCGCCATAGCAGATGCCGAGCACGGGCACCGCCGCCATGATAGGCTCCAGGTCGATGTGGAAAGAGTCCTCGGCATAGACGCTCAGGGGGCTTCCCGAGAGTATGACGCCTATGATACCCTCGGCTTTCTCGCGGCCGTAAGGATACTTGTTGTAGGGGATGATTTCGCTGTAGATGTCCAGCTCGCGTATGCGGCGACCTATGAGCTGGGTGGTCTGTGACCCGAAATCAAGGATGACAATCTTTTGCTGCATGTACTTATTTGGTGTTAATTGTGTTTTCTAATTCTATCGTCGCCAGAACGACGGGGTGAGCAATACCAGCACTGTGAAAATCTCGAGACGCCCGATAAGCATCAGGGCCGAGAGTATCCACTTGGCGGCGTCGGGGAGTATGTCGTAGCTGTTGCCATAGCCTGTGATACCGGCTCCGAGACCGGTGTTAGACAGGCATGAGAACGAGGAGAAGAAGGCATCGACAAGGGGCACGTTGAAGAGGGTGAGGGCGAGGCCGCCGCCTACTATGAGGAGCATATAGATGCAAAGGAAGGCGATGACTTTCGACACGAGGTCGGGGCTGATGACGCGCCCGTTGACCTTGACCGACAGTATGGAGTTGGGATAGAGACAGCGGTATAGCTCGTTGTCGGCGTTTTTAAAGAGGTAGAGTATACGGTCGATTTTCGCGCCGCCGCTGGTACTGCCCGCGCATGAGCCAAAGAACATCATGACAAAGGTCAGCGACAGCACGAACGGTCCCCACGATTCGAAATTGTTGACCGTGAAGCCCGTAGAGGTTATGGTCGACACTATCTGGAACAAGGGGTCGATAGTCACGCTTTGCCAGCCGTCATATTGCCCCCGCAATAAAATGGCGCCGGCAAAAAGAGCCAGCATACCGACTATTATGGTCACATATACGCGGAAAACGTCGTTCTTTCTCAACGCGGCAAAGTCGCCGCGCGATGTCTTGTAGATAAGGCCGAAGTTGACGCCGCCGAGAAACATAAAAACGATGAGCACGGCCTTGATATATACCGAGTCGTGCCAGGCTGCGACGCCCGAACTGTTGGTGGAATAGCCACCGGTAGATATTGCTCCGAAGGCGTGGCAGACGCTTTCGAAGAAACTCATCGGTCCGGCCCACAGCAGCAATATAAGCACCATTGTCAGCAGCAGGTATATCAGCCACAGGCTCTTGGCTGTCTGGCTGATGCGTGGTCGGATTTTGTCGTGGGTGATACCGGTGACTTCGGCGTTGAACATCTGCATACCCCCCGAGTGGTTAAGCATCGGTATGACAGCCAGTGTGAAGAGTATGATACCCATGCCGCCTATCCACTGCATCATCGCACGCCACAGGTGCACGCCGTGGCTCATGTCGCTGACCGAGTTTATGACCGAAGCTCCCGTGGTGGTGAAGCCCGACATTGCCTCGAAGAAAGCGTCGCTATAGGTCAGCGGATTGCTGCAAAAGAGAAAGGGTATGAGGCCGAAAAATGAAAATACTATCCATACCATCGCCGTGAGCAGGAAACCGTCGCGCTTGCCCATGTGCTGGCTCGTAGGCTTGGCCCTGAAAGCGAGCACTATGCCCACGGTGCCGGTCAGCAGCGATGTGCCGGCAAAGGGCAGCCAGTCGCTTTCGCCGTATGCCACGCTGGTGAGGGTGGGAAAGAGCATAAAGCCGGCCTCTATCATCAACAGCCACCCCATGATGCGCATGAGCTGGCGGTAGTTGATTAGGTGGGCCCGTATGGTCTTCAGCATATCAGTTGAATAGTTTTTCGACTTTGTGGAGAGCGCCGGCCAGGCAGAAGACCAGCACGTGGTCGCCCGGCTCAATAATCGTGTTACCAGTGATGAGCATGCCTTCTTCGCCGCGTATGAGGCCGGCAAGCGTCAGGTCGCGGGGTAGCGACAGGTCCTTGACCGCCGAGCGTGTTATTTTCGAGCCGGGGCGTGCCTCGAGCTCGGCAACCTCGGCGTCGGCAAGGGCCAGGCATTTGGCTGTCGACGAGTCGGCATCGAGGAGGAGCTGGAAGATGGTGCTCGACGCAAGCAGCTTCTTGTTGACAACGGTGCCTATGTTGAGATTTTCGGCCTGGGAGATAAACTGTATGGTCTCTACGTCGGCAACGGTCTTCTTCACGCCCGATTCTTTGGCTGTCAGGCAGGTGAATATGTTTGTCTCGCTGCTGTCGGTCAGGGCCACGAAGGCATCCATGTCGGCTATGCCTATGTCGGCAAGTAGGTCGGTATCGCGCGCGTCGCCGTGAATTATTTCACAGTCGGGGCACTTCTGCGGTAGTTTGCGGCACCGCTCGAGGTCGCTCTCTATGATTTTGAACTTAAACTCGTCGTGGCCGAGGTTGACCAGGCGTATGGCTATTTTCGAGCCGCCCATGATGAGTACTCGCCTGATGTGCTGTTCGCACTTGCCTGCAAGCGAAATCAGCTCTTCTATATGATCGCGGGTGGTGGTGAAGTAGAGTATGTCGCCGGCGTCGATATGGTCGTCGCCGCGCGGTATGATGGTCTCGTGGTTGCGCTTGATGGCCGACACGTGGAAGTTGCGGTTGGTAAATGCAAAATCCTTGAGTTTCATGCCTACGATGGGTGCCCCGTGGCGGAGTTTGACGCCGGCCAGTATGATGCGGCCGTTGTGCAGCTCGAACCAGTTGCGCGCCCATGTGCGCTTGAGGGCCGAGATGATTTCCTGGGCGGCGAGATACTCGGGATAGATTACGCGGTCTACACCCATGTGCCTTACGTGTGCGGCGTTGGCCGGGTCCATAAATTCGTAGGTGTCGATGCGTGCCACGGTTGTGGCCGCACCGAGATTTTTGGCAATCGAGCACGCTACGATATTGTTTGATTCGTAGGGCGTCACGGCGATAAAGAGGTCGCACGACCCGGCCCCGGCCTCGCGTAGGCTGGCGAACGATGTCGGGCTGCCAACGAGGGTCATCAGGTTGTAGTTGGCATCGAGCACGGCCAGGCGGTCGGCGTTGTCGTCGACAAGCATTATGTCCTGTTCCTCGTTGCTGAGGAGTTTGGCAAGGTGTGAGCCTACTTCGCCGGCCCCGGCTATGACGATTTTCATTTCTTGCTTACTTTGTTGATGGCTTGTAGTATGCCCTCGCTGTCATAACCGCAAAGGTGGCGCAGTTGTTCGGGCGAGCCCTGCGGTATGAACCGGTCGGGTATGCCGAGGCGGCAGACGGTGCGTTCGTAGCCGTGGTCGGCCAGCCAGTCTTCTACCGTGCTGCCAAGGCCCCCGTCGCGTGTGCCGTCTTCGACGGTCACTATTGGGCAGTCGAGCGCGGCGACCTCGGCAAGGAGTTCGTCGTCGAGGGGTTTGAGGAATATCATGTCGTAGTGGGCGGCATCAATTCCGGCGCGGCGTGCCTCGGCAACGGCATCGGCTGCCTCGCCGGCTATAGGGCCAATAGTCAGCACCGCCACGTCGCGGCCCGCTGTGAGGCGTTCGCCTTTACCGATGGGAAGTGCCTCGAACTCGCAGTGCCAGTCTGTGCGCCGCCCTGCTCCGCGAGGGTATCTGATGGCGAACGGCCCGAAATCGCCGGTCTGTGCCGTGTAGAGCAGATTGCGCAGGGCACACTCGTCGCGCCCCGAGGCTATCGTCAGGCCCGGTATGCTGCGCAGGTATGCCAGGTCGTAGGCGCCGTGGTGGGTGGCGCCGTCCTCGCCGACGAGCCCGGCGCGGTCGATGCAGAATGTCACAGGCAGGTGCTGTAGTGCCACATCGTGTATTATATGGTCGTAGGCTCGTTGCAGGAAGCTCGAATAGATGGCCACGTAGGGGCGCATGCCGTCCTTGGCGAGGCCCCCGGCAAAGGTCACGGCGTGGCCCTCGCTTATGCCCACGTCGAATACGCGCTCGGGCATAGCCGCCTGCAGCGTGCCCACCGACGTGCCCGAGAGCATGGCGGCGGTGATGCCGACAATCTTGGGGTTCTGACGTGCAAGCTCTACGAGTGTCTCGCCAAATACGTCCTGGTATTTAGGCGGTTTCGTCGGGTCGGGTGTGGCTCCTTTACGTTCGCCTGTCGCGGGGTCGAATTTGCCCGGCGCATGCCACGAGGCGGGGTCGGCCTCGGCAGGGGCATAGCCCTTGCCCTTGACGGTGCGCAGATGCAGTATTCGCGGGCCGTCCATGTCGCGTATGTCGTTGAGCACGCGCACTATGGTGGCTATGTCATGGCCGTCGAAGGGGCCGAAGTAGCGTATGTTGAGACCTTCGAAGAGGTTTTGCTGCTTGCTAATCAGCGATTTGAGGCTGTTGTTGAACCGCAACAACGCGCCCTTGCGGCTGTCGTTGACCAGGTGCAGCTTCTTGAGCAGTCTGAATCCCTTGTATCTCAGGTCGTTGTAGAGCTTCGATGTCGTCAAGTGGGCTAGGTAGGAATTGAGTGCGCCCACGTTGGCGTCAATCGACATGTCGTTGTCGTTGAGGATAATCAGCAGGTTGTTGGGCGTGTTCGAGGCGTTGTTTAGGCCCTCGAAGGCCAGACCGCCGCTGATTGATGCGTCGCCCACGATGGCAACCACGTTGCGGCGCGGCGACTCGTGCTTGAGCTGCGACGCGACGGCCATGCCGAGCGCGGCAGAGATGGAGTTTGAGGCGTGGCCGGCCGAAAAAGTATCGTATTCGCTCTCCGCAGGGTTGGGGAAACCGCTCAGACCGCCGAATTTACGGTTGGTCGCGAAGGCGTCGCGACGGCCGGTCAGCAGCTTGTGGCCGTATGCCTGGTGCCCAACGTCCCACACAAGGCGGTCGTAGGGGGTGTTGAATACATAGTGAAGGGCCACGGTCAGCTCCACGGCACCCATGCTCGAGGCAAAATGCCCCGGGTTTTGCGACAGCGAATGTATGAGGAAGTCGCGGAGCTCGGCGCACAGTTGGGGCAACTGCTCGGGGGCGAGACGGCGCAGGTCGGCAGGACTGTCGATACCGGCCAGCAAGGGGCCGCATGCAAAAGTCGGTGCTGTACTCATTTCTTCACGTATTTCTTATACATCGGCACGAAGATGATTATGGCCGAGGCCACGATGACGAAGGCGATATAGAGCGTAAAATGCGTGTGCATAAGTATATACGCCACAAGCCCGAGCCACAGCAGGCCCAAAATGATAAAACGTACGATTACCGATGTCTTCATTTCTCAGATTGATGCTTCTGCAAAGTTACTCATTTTTTGCATTACGCGCAAATGTGCCGCTACGAATTACCCCCACTTTCCCCCTCGCGGATTACATCGATATGGCGATTGCAAAAGCTGTGATTATGCCTAATATGGTTGTCAGAAAACCACCGATGCAAAAAGCTATTGCATTTCTTTTCCATTTCTTATGCCATCGCGCGTCTTCCTTTTCAAATTGCACGAAATATTGCGCGTATTCATCATCGGAGAATACCCATCTATGCATCGGTATGCACGCTAAGCCGATTGGAATAGCTGGTATCAAGACAAGCAAAAGACTGGATTTGGGCATGGAATCATAGCCTATCACAATTCCGAATATCACCAATGCAATAAAACCTGGATATGACAGATAAGTATACCTAAAGATATATTTTGCTCTCCTGAAATTTATATTTTTGCGTATATCTTCTGATTTCTTACGTGCTCGTAAATTACTTCTTATAAATTTTGTACTGTATTCCTTTGGTAAAAGAAAGCGCAAAACTTTATCTACCGCCGCATACATAGCTCTATCAACCTTTGTTAAGAGAATAAATATACTGTAAAAAACAGCATTTAAGAAGTATTTAATTCTCATATTATATGAAATAAGTTATTTTCCATAAATCGAGTCAATTGCACTCTCTGTTGCAGTGCTAAATAAATAGGAGCCAGCAAATCCTCCAACAAAATAACCTATAATAATCCCAGCAGGCCCGAACGGTGTGCCAAAAATAAGACCAATTTCAGCTCCCATATAAAATCCAGCGTTGGAAGCAACGCAACTGCAACTTGCTCTCACTGTATTATAGCCATTTGTATGCCCATTGTTTTTATAATCTTGGACATCATAATATATAGCTTCACCAATTTGTGCAAAATCTAAAATCTTTCCACCAGGATCTGTGAATTTTGTAATACCTTTACCAATATCAGTCAATTTAATAGTCTTGACGTATTTGTTGCCATAAAAGCCCCGTTGATTAGAGGTGCGAAAATAGAACTTGCCGTTGCTGCCAATTGTTGAATTTCCTCCGCCCATTTCTAACAAAGACCCAAAGGTGTCAATACCCGTGTTTATACTAACCGCTGTTTCTAAGATATTATCTCCAGGGACTTTCTTTCCTTGTGTACTAATGCACACATATTCATCCAAATGACCGAAAAGATTACCGTATTTATCTTCGTAAAGTACGTGCATCCCGTGGTTGAAGAAGCCGATGGTCAGGCCTTGCAATGCCCCTTTGAGGAAATTGCCGCCGGTGGCCCAGGCGGCGACGCCGCCGGCAACCGACGTTGTAAGCACCATCATGCCGGGACGCATTTTCACTCCTTGGGCGAACGACCCGAGCCCCGATGCCGTGGCCCCTGCGGCAAAGCCGTTGCCGAAGTCTCCGCCGCCAAGCACGTTGAATATACCACTTGCGATGCCGTGCGCCCCGGCCCGAAGCAGTTCCTTGCCAATCGACCCGACACTCCCGAAGAGCTGCCCGATGCCGAAGGAGGCTGCCGAGGACAACAGGCTGAACGCTCCGGCCTTCCATATATTCTGACCGTTTGCTGCCGCCTGCATCATGCTACTTGCCACATTGAAGGCAGCGAAGGCAAATACGGCGTCGTCGATGCCGAACAGTTCGCCCGACGGGTCGGTGTATTTCAGCGGATTGTTGAGGCAGTAGGAGTAGCGGTTGTAGCTTTGTGCGAAATCGGGTAGTTGCACGTAGTTGTCGGGGCTGAAGAAGCGGCCCAGCAGAGGGTCGTAGAGTCGGCCGTTCATGTTTATTATGCCGAACTCGGGCAGCATCTCGTGGCCTGTGTAGCCACGGCTTATGCCTATGGTGTTGAGTTCGACAGTCTGCTGGCCCCATGCGTCGTATGAAGCGTCGAAAACTTTCTTCCCGGCGGTGTCGTATACAGCCAGTATACTGCCGAGATTGTCGGTAAACGACAGGTACGGCCTGACACCGTCGGCGTCCCTGACCACGATTAATCCCTCGTCGAGGTAGTGGATATTGCGTGTGACGCCGTTTTCGATAACCCTCTCGCAATTGCCCAGGTATATGGTAGTCTTGACATCTTCGCCGTCCTTCGACAATACCGACATGGCCCTTTGTTTGTCTGAAAAATATTCGAAACGCATGGAGTAACCTGAACTCTCGTCTTCGATGGTCTGTATCCTGCCGAGGTCGTTGAATGTCGTGGATAATTTCTCCGACGGGATTATGCCGCTGTCATTGTCGACCCCCATCACGGCGTGGGGCTTGAAGTCGCTGTTGTAGGAGTATGTGCCGATGTCTGATTTGTAGGCAATGTTGCCGTTCTGCTCGTAGTCAATCTGGAACTCTCCATATCCATATCCTTTTTTGATAGCTACAAGTCGGTCGAGATTGTCGTATCTGAATGTCTCTTTTAGTTTGCTGTTTCTTTGCCTGGAAATAAGGTTGCCATTGGCGTGGTCGAACCGTAGGTCGAGGTTTTCAACAATCTTGTCACTGACCATCAGCGACCGCAGGCTCTCAAAACCGGCCTCGTCATATTCCACCGTATGGACTATGCTGTCGGCAAACGCGACTTTGCAGGTGCGTCCGTCGTAGTCGAGGAGCCGGAAGATAGTGTCCTCGCGTAAGGTCATCGATGTCCTGAAACCGTACTTGTCGTAGCCGTAGCTTATTTGTACGCCGTTATGCGTGATTTTTGATATTTTACTGTACTCGCCGTAATATATAATCTTCGGCACCACGGCGCCCCCGGCTGCCGTGGTGATGTGTCTTTCCATTCTTATGCGCCCCAGGTTGTCATAGCGATATTCGTGGGTTGTCTTTTTATCCAGCCGTGAGTTTAGCAAATGTAACTGTTCCCTTCCCGATGTACCGTAGGTGTTTTCAATGGTGCTGTTGCCGACCTGTACCTTTGTAAGACGTTGTAGGTTGTCGTATGTATTTACAGTCATTACTCCCCTTGCATCGGTCTGCTTCAACACTTTGCCGTCGGCGGAATATTCATAAGTGCTTGTGCCCGCGTCGGGGTCGGTCAGCGAGGTGCGGTTACCGGCCTCGTCGTAAGATATTGATACGGTCGAGCCGTTCGACGTGATGGCTGATGGCAGTCCGTTTGAATTATAAGTGTATGAGACAACGCCGCCCGACGGGTCTGTGGATGTAAGGACGTTGCCCCAGGCATCGGTGGTCTTGGTGTAAGTTCGTCCGTTCGTCGATGTGGTTACAGACCTGTTGCCGTAGGAGTATGAAACGGAACTTCCAGTGCTTAGCTTGTCGGTCTGCACCCTGCCGAACTTGTCGTAAGTTATTTCCTCGGTCACTGACAGTCTACCGTTGACTGACTCAGTTCGAGACACCTTACCTTGTGAATTATATGAGGTTTCTTTGGCTACTCGCACATTGCATGGACCGAATGTTTCCGTAAGTACTTCGTAGCCGCCACTGTCATACCATGAGAGTACCCATGGCGCTCCCGACTGTTCGTGTAGTATGTAGTAATATTCGTCGTAACCGTAGCCCCATCCCATAGTCGTTTTGGAGACAGTCCCGTCCGGGGCGGTAGAGGATATGAGGCGCCCCCAGTTGTCGTAGACGTTTGTGGTCACAAGACTGTCAGACGGGTTGCTGATATCTTTTTCCTTGAGCAGGTTACCCCATGTGTCGTAAGCATAGGTTTTAGTTATACACGATGGTTTCATGTAGGTTTTTACCACGAAGCGGCCACTGGCATCGTATTCGTTGTAACTTGTTATCGGTTTGACACCGGCCCCGGTTGAGACTGATGAAAGGCAATTGCCGTAATCATCGTATGTGGCACTTGTTGTCAACGCCAATGGTGTCCCGTAGAGACTTGTGGTCGAGAGTATGTTGCCTTTGTCGTCATATTCATAACGTGTTTCAGTAGAATATGGCGAGTCATCGTGCTCGTGCTTTTGGGTCATGGTCATCGAAGTTGGAAGCCATATCCCTGATTTTTTCTGATAACCGGTGTATGCGACTTTTTTGTACATGTTGTCGCCGTCGTTCTTGACCGACTGTTCTACAATTACGCCTTTCCCGGTATCATACTGCGAGGTGGTTACGGCCCTATTGCCGTCATAGTCAGTCACGTCGAGTGCCGATTCGTAAGAGAAATATGTGCCGTTTACATCTTCGACAGTGTTGGTGGATGTCGAAATAGAGGTTTTGCCGCCGAGTGTCTTTGTCGTTTTAGTTTCGAGCGGTATCATCCGCTCCAAGTCCCATTTCGTTACGGCAGTAGTGGCGGTCTCCCCGGTAGTCTCATTGTCATTTGTAAAACTTGAAAAACCGAGTACACCGGCACCGCGCATGTGTATCTTGAAATCCTTGTAAGAATAATGGTTTGTTTGATATCTTGATATGCCTTTTTTAGAATTTACACTTTTGACTACGGCAATAGGCAGTGTGTAGGTATTTACGGGGTATTGCGATGCTGTAGTCCGTGTGTATACTGTCGGGTCGGTAGTCGAGGAATATTCAATATTTGTGGCGTTATTCATCCCGTCGTAGATAGTACATAATCTGCCGGTATACGGTCCGACGCTGGTTTGGTAGACATGCAGCTTGTTTTCGGTGAACGTATCGGATATCGAGGTCAGGACGCTGCCGTAATTGGCGAGTTCTACATAGCCGTCGCCGTTGAAGTCTCCTAAAAATATTGAAGATTCATTTGCGTCGTTTTCACGTTGTTTTACGTTGCTACGTCCGGGCCGTAGCGTCGAACCGTCAGAGAAGAACCATTTGACATGGGTGCCGGTGAATTTGCTGCCGTCATACTGGGCCTTGCAGATTGCAGCATCTGATTTTCCATCGTGGTCTATGTCGTAGACCACGAGAGAGAAGCGGTTGTCGTCCTTTCCTGTCTTTTTTATATCTACCACGCCGATATCACCGGTTTGTGAACAAGTAAAGGTGCCGTTGCCGTTGTTCCTTGCTATCCAAAGACGCGATTCTCCTTTTACATTATATACAAAATCAATAAGACCGTCTCCATCGAAGTCGCCTTGCACGACTCTCCATTGGTCGGAAAGGTTGGTTCCGGTCTTGGAATTCGACTCTGTAAATTTTATATCAGACTCCGCCCCTCCATTGTTATAATAAATCTTATAACCGCCGTTGTGTAGCAGTATGATATCTGTAAGGCCGTCGTTGTTATAATCGCCGCAAAATAATTTTTGCGGAGTCGAGGGGAGTTTTATAGTAAATGCTGACTGTCCTATTGAATCACGATGTACGAACTTTTTTACAAATGCTTTGTAAGAATTGTTTTCTAACGTCTTTTCAACCCTTATGACCTCGTCTTTGCCGTCCATGTCGGTGTCGAATGGCAAAAAAAGAGGTGCTTCTTTTCTTGCAGCCCAAGAGAATAGCTTAATGTCTCCTCCTGAGCCGGAAGAATTGTCGCTACCGTATATCACATAGAAATCTTCAATATAAACACCATTATATAGGCCGTGATAAGGGATTATCAGGTCATTGAAGCCGTCGCCGTCAAAGTCTAATAGCGATGCGCCACCTATTATTGATGACATGTCGCCCAGTGACATTGAAGGTTGCAGAGTGTAAACTAATGGGTATGAGTAGGTGACATCTCCCGAAGGTGAAACTTTGCTCATGTTTATATACACATGGGTTTTATAGCTGCTATCTTCGCTCCCCGGACCTATAGATGTGATTATTTTTACAGGGCTAATGCGGATAATATCGCTGATGCCGTCACCGTTGAGGTCGGCGGCAAGAAATTTCTTGTCTTGTTCTACAACGAAATTCTGGTCGGTGCTTGTCGTTGTGTTTATATCGGAATAATAGATATAGTCGCCTGGAAGAGGATGCCAGTATAGATTTACCGGGCGAAGTTTCTCGCCTTCTCCGTTCTGCTCTTCCACCGAGCTCAGGCGTGTGGTTTTGCACTTGTTTTCGTCATAAGACCGGTTGTATGTCAGTATGTATTTCCGAAATACACTCTCATTTGTCGATGTTGTTATAGAGGATAGACATTGGTCTATCTCTCCTTTTTGGTCCTCTATATTAAATACTGCAGACTTGTTTCTGAGATTCTCATATTCAAAAGCAACCTTGTTTACTATTCCCCTACTCTTTACAGCATTCATGCCGTATGTGATAGAGGTCGGATAGGCGTATAGGTTGCGTATAGTGTACTGGTAAGATATGTAGTTTGCATATTTGTCTTCGACATAGTTGACATACCATGATGCTATTCGTGCATTTCCATTACTGTTCTTGTAGCTAATCTGTGAATTTCCCCCGTTGCCATAGTGATATGTCTTGCCATCGGTCGTCTTCACTTCAAACCATGTGTCAGCTGTAGAATTATTATATACACCGTGCGCGATAATTTGTATATATGGGTCTCCCTCTAGACAGTAGATTGCTCCTTCTTGACATGCCTCGCCTGATATCAATACTAATCGTTTACCGTCGAGATAGAGATTATCTTCTGGCGTGTAGGTTATGCCTCTTACGATACCGTTGTTGTTATATAGGTTCTTCCCTCCTCTTGTAATTGAGGATATACCCGAAACTGAAAAACCATACCCGACCAGGCCGTATGTGCAGTTATGGCTGGTATAGCTCAGTGCTATCGAAGGTGCCAGGCCGCCTCCGTCAGGCAGCATGACAGGTATGTTGTAATTGGCTGCGCCTGTGTTGGAAACTGTCAGCGACCCCGAGAAATTTCCAACTGGGATTTTAGATGTATTTTTCGGTATGTCGGGTTTTTCGGGGTCTACATGTAAAGAGTCTATGACCGGTACTCCTGGCAAGTCGGGTATTGTATCGGGTATTGTATCTCGTGGCAGTAGGGGGATTGTGTCGAATGGCCTCTCTGGTGGGCGGATAATCAATGTTGAGTCACCGCCGGGTCTGAGTGTAAACTCGCTCAATGAGTCAGATTCTGCATGTGACTCAGTGTCGTCACTCTGCCCTTGAGCACTGAAGCCTATGAAACTTGATATTAATAAGGCTGCGACAAATATTCTATGTAAAGTGATGCTTTTCAATTTTTTATGACTTTCCAATTTGTGACGTTGCCATTTACGGTAATACTCACGATATAGATGCCTGATGGCTGACTACCAATGTCTATGGAAGTCAAAATTTCAGTAATATCTTGCGAAAGAATAAGCATACCGTTGACGGAGAATACGTCAACGCAAGCATTGTCTGTCATTTCCAAATTAGATATGCTTATGTCGATGATGCCGGATTGATGAGTGGTAATTTTTATTGGTTTGCCACCTAATTCGTCGTAGCATGACCGGTTTTCTTGCCCCTTAAAATTTTGCGGCTTAGCTGGGATGATTAGTTCTCGTTTTATTCTATTGCCAGCTTCGTCATATGCAAAACCGATTAGATTTTGCGAGTAGGCAAATAATATTGTCGTAAAAAATATTATTATGGCTATATACCGTAAATTATTCATTGTAGTACAATTTTCAATTATAATGACTAAATTAAAAGTAATTTAGCTGAAAATGAAATATGTATATTTGGTTAAGGCAAATAAAACAAGCTTTTCATGTTTGATGACAAATTTAGTTATTTATTTTTATT
>CECA01030591.1_pt1 | contig 73888 bp, 60 predicted proteins | sample 557351 | NCBI WGS metagenome assembly CECA01 (sample SAMEA3182051, study PRJEB8094) | gut metagenome | biome: human; feature: gut; material: Stool; isolation source: human stools | place: Canada | collected 2012-03-07 | reverse complement strand
GGAAATCTCCTACATTTGCACCATAAATCTGAAATAAAATATGATGCGCATTGATATACTGACCGTACTTCCCGAGATGATCGAAGGAATGGTAAACTGTTCCATTGTGAAACGGGCACAAGACAAAGGTCTGGCTGAAATACATTTACACAATCTGCGGGATTACACGACCAACAAATGGCGGCGTGTGGATGATTATCCTTTCGGGGGTGAAGCCGGCATGGTTATGCAGATCGAACCTATCGACCGGGCCATCTCGGCTTTGAAAAGCGAAAGGGATTATGATGAAGTTATTTACACATCGCCAGATGGGGAAACCTTCAACCAGCCGATGGCAAACAGCATGTCGATGCTGAACAATCTGATCATCCTTTGCGGACATTACAAAGGAATCGACTACCGCATCCGCGAACATTTGATAACAAAGGAAATATCTGTTGGTGATTATGTCCTGACAGGAGGCGAGTTGGCTGCCGCCATCATCACAGATGCCGTCGTACGTCTTATTCCCGGAGCAATCGGCGACGAGCAAAGTGCCCTCTCCGACTCGTTCCAGGATAATTTGCTAGCTCCCCCAGTCTATACCCGGCCTGCCGATTACAACGGCTGGAAAGTTCCCGACGTCCTTCTGTCCGGACACCAACGCAAGATTGAAGAATGGCGTCTCGGACAAGCTCAAGAAAGGACAGCCCGGCTACGCCCCGATTTATTGAAGTAAATTGTCCTACTTCTGCTCTACTACGAAATTATAGATAAACTCATATTCATACGTGTTATTTTCCGCAGTTGCACCATTCACGGGATTGATCTTTTCTTCAATCGTCATGCCTGTGATATAATCGCCGGTCAACGTATAGCGGAATGTATATTCGGCGCAAATATCCGTTGCATCGGAGACATTATACCAATAGGCACGGGTTGGCAGATTCTGATTCATCTTCCCATAGAGCAGGTTCAACGGAGAAATCACATCAAAGCCGACCGGTTGAAATGAATTGACAACTCGGAACGGAAAGTTCTCTGGACGTAATTGAGAATTATATTCATATGTAATCTCTTTCTGTGGCAGATAAGCATAATGCACCGCATTTCCATTTTCCCACGAATAGCGATCCACCTCACCTAGTTCTCTTATCTGATAACCCGAACCGTCCTCATTTGGCCACTGGATAATCTGCGAAACTGATTTCAGCCAATTAGAACTATAGGTGTACCTGTTTTCTACAGCCGTATACACAGCATTACTCATATACTTGTTTTCAGATTTTTCTTCCTTGGCCGCAATCATATTTCCGCTTAGCGTGTAAACCGTATGGACAAAGGGATTAGTCGGAGAACCGTCGATCATATTCACGCCACTTACGGAAATCGTCTTGTCTACAATAATATAATTATCAGTAAACTGATTTCCTTCCGTATTTAATATAATCCGATTGATTTGCTTGTCTTGGTCATAAGTGATATTCGCGTTAAAAAAAGCATTTCCGTTTTTCGTACATGTAACACTCGTCAGCTTGTTCAACTCAGGAATAAACGGCTTATCATCATCTCCACAAGACATAAGACCTGCCACCATCAAAAGCACACTTAAAAATTTCTTCATCTCTCTTTCTTTTTATTATTCGATCTTACAAAAATAGGACATTTGCTAAAATAACGGACGAAGTAACCTATTTTAAGTAATTCTACTTGAAGAAATGCAAGTAAACCATTAGCTTTGCAATATAATTTATCATAATAAATGGCTAATAACAAACATCTTACAATAAGATAAAACGTAAAACATACAATATCTAAAATTTAATAACATGAGAATGAAACATCTGACGGTAGCAGCACTAACATTATTGCTGTCTGTTTCTTGTAGCCAAAGACAAGAAGATTATCCGTTTCGCAATCCTGATCTCCCTATCGACGAACGCATAGACGACCTCTTGAAACGTCTGACTGCCGAAGAGAAGATCGGCCAAATGATGAATACGACTCCGGCAATCGAACGCCTCGGTATACCCGAATACGATTGGTGGAACGAAGCCTTGCACGGTGTCGCACGTGCCGGAAAAGCGACTGTTTTCCCACAGGCTATCGCGATGGCGGCGACTTTCGACGACGACGCACTGTACGAAACATTTACGATGGTGAGCGATGAAGCTCGCGCCAAATACCATCAGTATCAAAAAAATAAAGAATATGACCGCTACAAAGGCTTGACCTTTTGGACGCCGAATATCAATATCTTCCGTGATCCCCGCTGGGGCCGTGGCATGGAAACCTATGGAGAAGATCCGTACTTGACAGAACGGATGGGGGTTGCCGTAGTGAAAGGATTGCAGGGAGACGATCCGAAATACTTTAAGACACATGCTTGCGCCAAGCATTATGCAGTCCATAGCGGACCGGAATGGAACCGTCACGAATTTGATGTCACAGTGACGCCCCGTGATTTATGGCAAACCTACCTGCCAGCTTTCGAGGCTTTGGTAAAAAAAGGAAATGTACAGGAAGTCATGTGCGCCTACAATCGCTATCAAGGCAAACCCTGCTGTAGTAGCGACAAACTGCTCATCGACATCCTTCGGAATAGTTGGGGATATGAAAACATCATCCTTTCCGACTGTGGTGCGATCAACGACTTCTGGCAACGGGACGAACGCACGCCTCGCCACGAAACACATCCCGATGCGGAAAGCGCTTCTGCAGATGCTGTCCTGAACGGGACTGACCTGGAATGCGGCAACAGCTATAAAGCTTTGATCAAAGCTTTAAAGGAGGGAAAGATATCCGAAAATGATCTGGATGTCTCCCTACGCCGCCTGCTGAAAGGTCGTTTTGAATTAGGCATGTTCGATCCGGACGAGCGGGTTCCTTATGCTCAAATCCCATACAACGTGGTGGAAAGCCCCGAACATGTGGCACAAGCACTCGAAATGGCGCATAAGAGTATGGTGCTGCTGAAGAACAAGAATAACACACTTCCACTGAGTAAAACGATCCGGAAAATTGCAGTTGTCGGTCCGAATGCCGCCGACTCGACCATGCTTTGGGCGAACTACAACGGCTTCCCGACGCATACCGTAACAATATTGGAAGGTATCCGCAACAAAGTGCCCGATACAGAAGTAATCTACGAATTAGGATGTAATCATGCGGCTGACTTCGTAATCCAAGACTTGGGCAACCACATCACCTCCCCTGCCGGACAAGGATTCGCCTCCGAATTCTACAACAATACGGAATTCAAGGGAGAAGCCGTTTATAAAGGTTTAGCAAGCCAATTACATTATACGACAGGCGGAAACACGCAATTCGCACCGAATGTAAACCTGACAAACTTCACAGCACGTTTTACCGGCGAGTTTGAAGCACCAGAGACGGAACAGGTTGAGATCAAGTTGTCAGGAAACGACGCCTTCCGCCTCTTTATCGGAGATGAAAAAGTAGCCGAAGTTTGGGAAAACGAATACGGGGCAGAAAAGACGTATATGCTGAATGCGGAAAAAGGAAAGAAATATCCTGTCAAGATCGAATATATGCAACGCACGGGTAGCGCTGACCTCAACTTCCAGATCGGTACGCGTCGACCTGTCGATTATGCCGCCACTGCCGCTAAAGTCAAAGATGCAGATGTGATTGTCTATGTCGGAGGTATTTCGCCTCGCTTGGAAGGTGAAGAAATGCCGGTCAACGTGGAAGGTTTCAAGAAAGGAGACCGCACCAATATCGAGATACCGAAAGTACAACAAGAAATGGTAAAAGCACTGAAAGCAACGGGTAAACCGGTTGTCTACGTGCTTTGTACGGGTAGTGCCCTGGCTTTAAACTGGGAAGACGCCAACATCGACGCCATTCTGAATGCCTGGTATGGCGGACAAGAAGCCGGGACAGCGGTTGCCGACATCCTGTTTGGCGACTACAATCCGTCAGGTCGCTTGCCAGTCACATTCTATAAATCGATCGACCAGTTGCCGGACTTTGAAGATTACAGCATGAAAGGCCGTACCTATCGTTATATGACCGAAACACCACTTTATCCGTTCGGATACGGCTTGAGCTACACGAACTTTGCCTATCGGAATGCGAAGCTGTCTTCTGGCAAGATTACCAAAGACCAATCTGTCACACTGACGTTCGACATTGCCAACACCGGCAAAATGGATGGTGACGAAGTCGCACAAATCTACATCAAAAATCCGAACGATCCGGAAGGGCCGATCAAAGCGCTGAAGGCTTTCTTGCGTGTACACGTAAAAGCTGGCGACAGCCAGGAAGTCAACATCGAGCTGACACCCGAAGCATTTCACTCTTTTAACGACAATACACAAACGATGGAAGTCCGTCCCGGAAAATATCAGATACTTTACGGCGGTTCATCAGACGAAAAAGCCTTAGAGAGATTAGAGTTGACAATCGAATAAAAACAAATGCCGCAGGTCTCCGGATAATCCGGAAAAACCTGCGGCATTCTATCTATTCCATAACCCTATGCATTACGCCTCCTAACCCATAAGGTTAAAGGGCGTAACCCTATGGGTCTTATCCAATATACGTCTCCATAAATTTGGCACCCGGAACCGGTGAAATCGTCACGACATCCGTGTCTGCCGGAATCAGGACCGTTTGTCCTTGGTGAATATAAATTTCATTGCCTTTATTGTCACGGATAGAAGCTTTACCCTCCATACAAATATAAACGACGAAAGAATCCAGTTCGGAGAAATCACGAACCATGATCGTATCGACATCCAGCAAATTCGTTGTAAAATACTTGCAAGCTGCAAGCTCTACAGTCGCATTCGTATGTGCTTTGTAATGGGTGCGGTAGTCCGGATACAAGGTATAGTCGATCGCATCCTTTGCCAGTTCGGTATGCAATTCACGCCCTTTGCCATCCGGTCCCTTACGGTCATAATCATATATACGATAGGTGATATTGCTCGTCTGCTGGATTTCAGCAATAAAGCAACCGGCTCCGATAGCGTGTACACGACCCGCGGGCAGGAAGAATACATCGCCAGGATTCACCTCGTATCGTTGTAACACATCCATGATCGTATTATCCTCGACACGTTTCACGTATTCATCCGCATTGATCTGCTTTGAAAAGCCTGAATATAAGCCGGCACCTTTGGCAGCATTGATCACATACCACATTTCTGTCTTGCCAAAAGAATTATGGCGTTTCTTTGCCAATTCATCATCCGGATGAACCTGAATAGACAAATTATCACGTGCATCGATAAACTTGATCAACAAAGGGAATATGGAACCAAATTGTTCGACCACCTTTTCCCCTAACAGTTGCTTGCCATATGTACGGATCAGTTCATCTAGCGTTTTACCTTCAAGTGCACCATTATCTACAACAGAATAATTGCCCTCTACATGTGAAAGTTCCCAACTTTCGCCAATACCTTCCTGCACCGGAGTGATGCCCTTAAACGGGCAAATGTCAGAGCCTCCCCAGATAATCTTCTTGAGGATAGGCTTAAATGTCATTGGATATAACATATTTGATTTTTGATTTATCAGATTTATAATTTATGATTTACGCATTGACCACAAATCATAAATTATAAATCACAAATTATTTCGCTTTCTTTACTTTCTTCAATACAACAGCGCTGCGTGCCGGAATGTATAATTTGAGCCATTCTTTTTTCTCTTTTTTATACAATGGATCGAATTGCGTGAAATGATGAATGGTATCATCCGCGAGCCCGAAGCCACCGAATCGGTTAGCATCGGTATTCAGAACCACCTCATATTCACCCTTAGGCACAAGGAAACCGTAATCGGCAAACGATTTTGTCGGATTGAAATTGAATACGAACACCAAGTCTTTTCGCATATAAGCCAAAATCTGATCCCCATCGTTATCCCAAACTTTCTGTATCGGAGTAGACTGGAAGTTCTTCACGCTACGGATCAATTCCAACATTTCACGATCGAAATCGCCTAAGAAATGATATTTCAAATCCATATTATCGACCAAATCCCATTGGCGGCGTGCATACTTATGCGACCAGCCATTTCCTTCACGCGGGAAATCGATCCATTCCGGATGGCCAAATTCATTCCCCATAAAGTTCAGATAACCACCGTTGATGGTGGAGGCCGTGACCAGACGGATCATTTTATGCAAAGCTACACCCCGTTCCACCATAAAATTGTGATCATCTTTCTGCATATGCCAATACATGTCGGCATCGATAAGACGGAAAATGATCGTCTTGTCACCCACCAACGCCTGGTCATGACTTTCCGCATAGCTGATTGTCTTTTCGTCAGCACGGCGGTTCGTCGTCTCCCACCAGATGGAAGAAGGATGCCAGTCTTCGTCTTTCTTTTCCTTGATCGTCTTGATCCAGTAATCGGGGATATTCATTGCCATACGGTAGTCGAAGCCATAACCGCCATCTTCATATTTGGCAGCCAATCCGGGCATTCCGCTTACTTCTTCGGCAATCGTAATCGCATTCTTATTGACTTCGTGGATAAGCTTATTAGCCAACGTCAGATACGCAATAGCATCACCATCCTGATGACCGTTAAAATAATCAGCATAATTACAAAATGCTTCGCCCAGCCCGTGACTGTAATAAAGCATCGAGGTCACGCCATCAAAACGGAAACCGTCGAATTTATACTCGTCCAGCCAGAATTTGCAGTTCGACAACAAAAAATGAAGCACTTCATTCTTTCCATAGTCGAAACAAAGGGAATCCCATGCCGGATGCTCGCGACGGGCACCGCCCAGAAAATATTGCGTGTAAGATCCATCGAAACGTCCGAGGCCTTCTACTTCGTTCTTGACAGCATGACTATGTACGATATCCATAATCACAGCAATCCCCATACTATGAGCCTCGTCTATCAACTGTTTCAGTTCTTCCGGCGTACCAAAACGGGAAGATGCGGCAAAAAAACTGCTGACATGATAACCGAACGAACCATAATAAGGATGTTCCTGGATAGCCATAATCTGAATGGCATTATATCCTTCCTTCGCAATACGGGGCAGCACCATACGACGGAATTCGTCGTAACTGCCGACTTTCTCTTCATTCGAAGCCATACCGATATGACATTCATAAATCAGCAATGGAGAGACATTAGGCTTAAACCGTTTATGCTTGAACACATAAGGTTTCTCCGGATTCCATACTTGCGCGCTGAAAATTTTGGTATTTTCATCCTGAACGACACGCCGTATCCATGCAGGAATACGTTCCCCGCTGCCTCCTTCCCACTCGACTAGGAGTTTGAACAGGTCTTCATGATGCAGCAAACCTTCAGCAAGCGCAATCTCCCAAATGCCATTGCCCAACCGTTGCAACTTATACCGATCGTCCTTCTTCCATTCGTTGAAAGTCCCGATCAGATATATAGCAGTAGCATTGGGTGCCCACTCACGAAAAACCCATCCACTCTTTGTCTTATGCAATCCGAAGTAGAGATACCCGGAAGCCATTTCCGACAACGTCTGTCTGCCGTTACCGGTCAGGTTCTTCTCTTTGTTTACCACGTATTGGTACCGTCCTTCTATTGCCTCCTTATAGGGGGCCAGCCAAGGGTCATTCTTTATTAGATTTAGCGACTCCATGATTTTTTGAGATTGGTTTCGCACAAAGATAGAAGAAAAAACTCACATATAAATAAAAAGTCCGTCGCAAATGCATAGGCTTAAATCAATTATCCGAAGAACTCCGTTTGTTCTTATTCAAAATCAATGTCGACGGCATTTTTTGAAGTGCCTCTTTACGGTGTTCGGATACGTCGTTCCAAGTGTTGTAGCCGATCAGCATAAAGTTATAGCTATTGAACAATCCCGGCGTCAGGTCTTTATCCGGTAACAGCTGGGTTTGTGGGATGGACGAGACGAAATCCCAAAGCTCTTTGAGAATTTGATCATGTCCGGGTGTTGTGGTGGACATCTTGGCTACAATACCGACAGAACCGTGAGTCGCTTTCAGCAATGTCCTTGTATAGTCGAGCAGAAAGAGATCTTCTTCGGAACTGATAACCACCAACGTATTGGTGGCCTTCACGAAATTTCGGTTAATAAATACACCGACGTCGCAATTACTGCGGGCAATAAACATCTTAGTCTTATCTTTCAGCAACGCACCAGGATAAAACCAGGATTCGGGAGCTTTGAAGCGTTTGAAATAACGGTTATAGAAGGAAGTACGGTAACGGGTAGCCGCGATATCGTCCGGCGAGTCGCTCATGGAGATGCCGGAACCGACCAGCAGGAAGTCAAATCCTTCGTTATTGACAATGTCGCAAATATCCTGTCCGGCGTTATTCGAAACCTCATAGCGTGTATGGATGTGCATACCTAATTTTTTGGCTCCATACAAGATCGGTCCGAAACTCACTTCCTCAAAATTATCCGTATGTAACGGATTGACATCGGACCCGACGGTCAGGTGAAGCGCCGTCAAGTCCAGTTTGTTCTTTCCACGGGCAAACATCTGGTGAGCCACATCAAGCATAATCTGTCCATTTCCGGCACGTCCGAATGAAAGGAGAACCTTAAATATCCCGTCGGTCGGTTCCACACAAACCTGATGTTCCTTGATCTTTTCACGTGTCTTGAAACACAATTTAATGAAAGAAACCAACGGGATTGTCATAAAGGTCGTGACCAGGGTCATCAAAACCAACATGACGAAAATAGAAGGCGGCAATATCTTCATCTCATAACCGATCGTCAACACGACCAGCTCCATCAGACCGCGTGTATTCATTAAAGCCCCAATGTAAAAACTGTCTTTCCAGCTTTCACCGACAAAACGAGCGGAAAACAAAGCTCCCCCGAACTTACCGATAATAGCCACTACGATGAAGATTCCACACATGACCCAAAGTTCCGGTGTGTTCAGCAGACCGATCTCCGTACGCAGTCCGGTCGAAACGAAAAAAAGCGGCAGGAAGAGCGCCAATGACACGTCTTCCACCTTTTCCGTCATGATCTTGCGGAATTTGATGTTCCCTGGCATGACCACGCCTGCAATAAAGGCGCCGAAAAGAGCATGCAACCCTAATATCTCGGTAAAATAGGAGGATACGATCAGTAACAGGAACATCAGGGCCACCAGTGCTTTGTCAATCACTTCTTTATTATGGTATATATGCCCGATCATCCGTAAGAAAGGACGAACAGCAAGAAACATAAAAAGAATGTACAGAATGGAGAATAATATATTGTAAACGGCACTCAGCATACTGCCCGCCTGAGCGATGGCAATCACGACGGCCAACAGGCACCAGGCAGTAATGTCTCCGTTGGCAGCACTTGCCAAAGAGATGGTTCCCAAATGTGTTTTGGTCAACCCTTTTTCCTGGATAATCCGGGCCAAAACAGGAAAAGCCGTGATACTCATGGCAATCCCGATAAATAGAGCGAACGACAGGAATGGTGTTCCTTTATGAGCATAAGATCCATAGACATAATAGGCAGTCAGCATACCGAAGAAAAACGGCACGATCGTACTGGTATGGCTGATCAGGATAGTTTCCTTCAATTTTTTGCGAACTTCGCCGATATCCAGTTCCATACCGATGGCAAACATGAAAAGGATAAGACCGAATTGGCTTAATATGGTGATATTACCTAATGACTCGAGTGGAAAAAGAAACGCAGATACCCCCGGCAGAAGATGGCCGAGCACGGACGGACCGAGTACGATACCGGCTACGATTTCACCGATGACGGTGGGTTGGCCGATCTTTTGAAACATCCAACCGAACAAGCGGCAGACAATTAATATGGTAATAATTTGCAGAAGAAGGATTCCCATCGACGACTGGATATGGTGAGTAACCGAATCCCAGAACACAAGAAATCCCTCCCCCATAGTTTGGGGAGCATTTTGCATGGTCTGAACGGCTGTTCCGACCTGCTGGCTTTCTCCTTCTTTGACTATGAAATACATGAGTGAGCCAAAGACCAGGATCATCATCAAATAAAAGGCTATGCTTTTTGTTCCTTTACCCATCTGCTATCTCTGATACGGTTTCTTGCAAAAGTAAGAAAATGAATTAATATAACTCCTTGTGTGATGAAATATTTTACTGGCGATTTTGTTTTTTTGCAAAATGTCAGATTTACCTTCTTCAGGTTCGTCTGTATACGTCCATTCACCGGATTAGAGGCCACAAACTTATGATAAATATTTATTTTATAGGAGGATATTGCCTGATTTGGATTTAAATATTTCAATTAGATACATCTTAATATATAATTGGGCATAAAAAAGCCACTAAAGCTGCACGATCCAAATAAGCTTTAGTGGCTTTTACAGTCAAGGTCAGCTATATTTAATTAGTATGTTGTCTTTTTATTCAAACCCTGCATGCACACCTTTGATGGAAAAGGAATCCGCTTCTCGTTTTTTCTCTCCAGTATACATCCATTCGATAGTGTCTTCGTATGTCTTGCCGTCTTTGCTTGCAACGGTCTTCACAATGTTCTTTCCGTCTGCCAAGGTGACATTGTCTATAATATAATGTACGTCTGTATAACCTTTACGGATACCGGACAACTCTTGGCCGTTCAAGAAAACTTTAGGTTCTCCGATATTAGAATAAACGGTGATAGAAGTAACTTTCTTTTCGCGATCCACATTCCGGCGCTGTGTCAAGTACAAGACAGGATCTTCACTCCAGTTCGCCTTGTACCAGAAATAAGAGTCTTTCTTCGTCTTGCGGTCAAAAGTGACCATGCCCTTCATGTTACGGGCGGGAAGATCGCCGCGATTAGCCAGCGGAGTAGCAAAATCGAAAGTGTTCCACAAATAAGAAGCAACAATATACGGATGCTTGGCGATCACGCTCCACTGGTATTCGTGTGTCTTCGTCTGAAAAGTTTCCGGATAGAAAGGTTTCGTCCAATTCAGTGAATTGTCCAGATATTCGGTCTGATGGACAATGTTGGCGTCGGCTCCATACTCCGTCAGCATCAATTTCTGGTCCGGATAGTTCTTTTCCAAGCCTTCTACCCACGGTTCGATATCCTGCAATTTCTTTTCGTACCAGCCGAAATAACGATTCATTCCCTGTATGTCAGCATTCAAGTTGACCGGATGCTCCATGTGTCCGTAGCCATTTACCGAAACAGTGTAACGGTCGGGGTCTTCCGTCTTCGCAAGATCATGTAAGGATCGGGTCAATTCTTTTGTATATTCGTGCGGATGATAGACTTCGTTATGTAGCCCCCAAACATAGATGGACGGATGGTTGAAGCTCTGGCGGATCAGTTCGCGGAGTTGGTTACGGGCGTTCTCGGCTTCCTGTCCGGAGACACGGTTCACAAAAGGAATCTCCGCCCAAATGATCAATCCTAAGCTGTCACAACGCGAATAGAGGTAATCTGATTGCTGATAATGAGCAAAACGGACGGTTGTCGCACCGATATCCATAATAGTAGCCAGGTCGAAGTCATGATTTTCATTCTTCAACGCACTACCCAGCCCCCACCAGTCCTGATGGCGGGTAACGCCGTACATCGGATATTTCTCGCCATTCAGATAGAATCCTTCGCCTGCAACAATCTCGTATTTGCGCAAGCCTAAGGGCTGTACCACTTCATCTATCACTTTCCCATTCCGGATCAGGCGACTCACGATCTTATACAAATAAGGGTTCTTCCGCCCTTGCCACAAGGTAGGATTCTTGATCTTGAAATCGGCTTCGAACGACTGTACGCCCTGCGGTGTCAGGTCAAACGAGCGGCTCTGAGTTGCTACCAGTTTCCCTTCTTGATCATAAATCGTGTTCTGTAAGGTGAGCGGAGCCGGTTGCAACGTTCCATTATCCAACTTCACTTTCACTTTTACATCCGCTTGCTTTTTGGAGACATTCTTCTGGGTGATGTAGACACCGGAAGAAGCACAATCGGTCACACAGATATTATAAGGATCTGTCACGATCAACCAAACCGGACGGTACATCCCGCCATAAACGCCGAAAAGCACATGATTGATAGGAATCACGTCCGGACGTGACGCATTGTCGGCTTTCACTATGATCTCGTTATCCGCCCCCGGTTTCAGCGCCGTACCGATCTCGCATGAAAAAGCAGAGTAGGCTCCTTTATGAGTTGTCACAAGAGAACCGTTCACATACACCTCCGCAACAGCTCCCACACCTTCGAAACGCAGGAAGACGCGTTTGTCCTTCAGTTCAACAGGAAAGAAATAGTGCTTTTTATAGTAGGCAGGTCCTTCATAGAATTGGTCATACTGCGTCTGCATATCTTTTGCATTCCATGTGTGAGGAATCTCGACCTCGGTCCATCCACTCTCCCATTTCGGCGCATTAACGGCCAGTTCCTTACCTGCCGGCGCTTTCTTAAATACCCAACCGGAATTAAACGGCTCAACAATCCGGCCTTCGGCCTGCATCACCAAACTGAAACAGGCCAGCAACAAGGTTAAACTTAATACTCGTTTATTCATGATGTTTTAATTGATTGAGTTACAAAAATAAGGTAAGTTTTATCTCTTCATGACTAAAAGTATCTCAATACTGAATAAAAATGTCTCATTTTATGTATATTTGCCACACAATCTAAGATTTTTATGTTTACACATTATCTAAAAGCCATACTCTCATTCCTTTTTCTATTTTTCTCTTCTATAATAATGGCAGAGAAAAATCCATTCTTTTTTACCCAGATCGGGAACGAAAGCGGACTGACAGAAAATACGATAACAGATTTGTTTCAGGATTCAGATGGATATATATGGATCGGCACAAATAATGGACTATTCAAGTATGACGGATACAGATGTAAGGTCTATCGTAACAGACCCGATAGCACAAACACTTTAGGAGATAACACAATCTCATGCATAGAAGAAGACAGCCAGCAAAACATTTGGATCATAACCGAACATCATGTACACAAAATAGACAGGCAAAGCCAACAAATACATAAATATAACACGGAGAATACCAGATTTATGCATTATTGTAAACAACGGCAAAACGGAGAACTATGGTTTGTCGGGGAAAAAGAGTTGTTTATTTATGATCCAAAACAGGATTCGCTCATCAGACAACCATCTTTATCTCCACTTCCTTTCAATTCCAATGTTTGCGATATGGAAGAAGATTCTGCTGGAAATTTGTATATCGCATCCAAAAGTTCCGGAATGATTATTATAGATTCTGACAGACAGCTCCGGCATCATTACAAGCATATACCGTATGATGAAACATCCCTACCAGGAGGAGAACTATCCGACTTATATATTGATAGTCACAACCGGATCTGGATAGCTTCATTAAAAGAGGGTTTCAGCCTTCTGAATCCAGACACGCACAATTTCACAAGATTCAATCAGAACAATTCACACCTCAAAAACAACATTATCCGCTGCTTAGTCGAAATTCAACCAAATAAAATCTTGATAGGCAGTTTTTCCGGACTATCCTTGATAGACTGTAACACATTCAATATTCAGACATTCGATTTTGATCCGCAAAAAAACGGTTCATTAGGACATTATTCAATTCACAACTTCTTAAAAGATAATACAGGAGGATTATGGATCGGCACTTGGAACGGACTTAATTACTATAATCCTCTACGGAAACAAATTAGCACATTAACACCTAAAACATTCACAGGAGTATTGGGGAAAGGTCAGGAAGATGAAGATGGAAAAATCTGGTTTACAACGGAAGGAGCCGGACTTTTATGTTATGACCCTTCCACACAAGAACAAAATATATATTTGTTAAATCCAGCCTCCGATGCTTATAATAAAAACATACTTAAAGCTCTTTATATCAAGGGTGACAGTATTTTATGTACAACAAACCAAGGACGCCTCTATTTGTTTTCTCGTAGCCGAAAAAAGTATGAACTACTTTACGAATTCGGAGGAGGGGACATCTATACTCTATTTGTAGACTGCAAAAACAGATTTTGGATACCGACTAACAGCAAACAGGGTCTAATACTCATTGAAAACGGAAAAAAACAAACATTTTTTCCCGTAAATGGGAAAAAACAACGTATACATTATATAACCGTCATCAAAGAACTTGCACCGGACAAATATTTGTTCGGAACCCTTACACAAGAACTATATTTATATGATATGTACAAAAATAGTGTTACACATATCGTCTTAAACCAACTTCCAGGGGCAAAAAACAAAAGAAGCGGACGAATAACAGGCATTGAAACAGACCCGGAAGGAAATATATACGTCTCTACTTTCGGAAACGGACTTTTTACTTTCGATCCGCGACTAACTCTTTTAGAACATTACATAAATAATAACGGACTCACTACTCCTTATATCTATACGTTCGTAAAAGACAAGCATAATACCTTGTGGACACTAACTGAAAATGGGCTATATTATAAAGAATACCAACAAGAAAACTTCACCTACGTCCCCAACAAACAGTTCATCAAACACAACTATACTTTCCAAGGCGGATCTTTGGACAGCAACGGCTTTCTCTATTTTCCAGGCAGTAAAGATATTTTATGTTTTAATTCAAGCCGGTTAGGAAAAAACGACTATCTGCCTCCTCTCTATTTGACAGATATCACAATAAATAATAAATCCATTGATTTTCAAAGCTCAAAACCTCTAATTCTAAAACCAGAAGAAACAAACCTAGCCATTGCTTATACAGCTCTGGACTATATTGATCCGGAGCAAATACAATATAAATATAAAATGGATGGAATTGATGAAAGTTTTGCTGTAGTAGGCAACCGAAGAGTTGCCTACTACAGCAACCTGGCACCAGGTTCTTATACATTCCATGTGTTGGCAAGCAACAGTGACGGCAAATGGAATCCGAAAGAAGCAACCCTGTCTATACAAGTCCTCCCACCTTTTTACAAAACCCCCACAGCCTACCTTCTATATATTATGGGAGTCGGCATAGTCATATACGGTATTATCCACTACTTCAATGTCAGAAACAAGCTTGAAAACGATATTCGTTACAAACAAATGGAGCAGGAAAAAATCAAAGAAATGAATGAAGAAAGAATACGCCTGTTTACTAATTTTTCTCATGAACTCCGTACACCTTTAACACTGATATCAAACCCTTTGGAAGATCTTATGCAAAATAATGCATTCTCATCTGAAGTAAAAAAGGTTTTGACTTTAATGCAAAAAAACACAAAAAAGATGCTGCTTTTGGTTAATAATTTAATGGACATCCAAAAATACGATGCGCACAAAATGGCCTTGCAGAAAGAGCACTTCAATCTATCTGTCTTCATAAAAGAATCATACGATATGTTTGAATCCATCGCCAGAAAGAGGAACATTGACTTTACGCTGACAAACAAGATGCCAGAATCATACGAGGTCTATTATGACAAGCCGGAAATGGAAAAAGTCATCTTTAACCTGCTTTCCAATGCATTCAAATTTACCCCGGAATCAGGAAACATCCAATTGAGACTGTCTCCTGTTTCCCGGAAAAATATCGATTCCCTCGTCGATGAAAAACAAAAGCCTATGCTCGTAGAAGACTATTACCTGCATATCGAAGTTGCAGATAGCGGAGCAGGCATAGCCCCCGAAGAGCTGGAGAACATATTCCAGCCTTTCCACCGCTCCTCACAAGACCTGCACCATCAAATAGCCGGGTCAGGGATCGGATTAAGCCTTGTACATTTTATCATAGAACAACATCAAGGAGTTGTTTGGGTGAATAGTTCACAGGCGATAGGCACACAAATACATGTCCTGCTGCCACTCCTTGAAAAACCGATCATCCAAAAAACAACTATAGAACCAACAGATATCACAGCTAAATCCCATCTTTTCACTGGAGATTTGCAAAATATATCAGAAAAACGACAAACGATCCTTTTCACCGAAGACAATGCTGATGTCCTGTGTTATCTAGAACAACAATTCAATAACTATTATAACGTATTAAAAGCCTCCAACGGAGAAGAGGCCCTGCTCCTGCTTGACATCCATAAAGCGGACATTATCGTTTCCGATGTCATGATGCCTCGCATGAACGGTATCGAACTCTGTAAAAGAATCAAGAATACACCCAAATGGAACCATCTTCCGGTTATATTGTTAACCGCAAAAACACTTCCAGAGCAAATAACAGAAGGCTACAAAGCAGGGGCAGACGAATATATCGTCAAACCATATGACATCGCGCAACTTCGCAGCCGGATCAACAATTTATTGGAGAACAGAAAACAAATTCAGAAAAAATTCGAGAAAAAACTCGAATTGGAAACGTTCGGCATACAGACCGACGAACAGGATAAAATATTCATAACGCAATACACCAATATCATAAAGAAAAATTTCTCGAACCCGAATTTCGGAATCGACGATATTTGCAAGGGAATCGGTATAAGCCGAGCACAATTCTATCGGAAAGCCAAAGCACAGACAGGACTCTCCCCTGCCGAAATGATCAAAAAACTACGCCTCGAAGCTGCTGCCCAGATGTTAAGAGACACGGAGTTGAACATCGTGGAAATCCAGACAAAAGTAGCATTCAGCAACAGCGGATACTTTGCATCCTGTTTCCGGCAGATGTATGGAGTTTCTCCTAAAGAATACAGAAAAGTAAACAAGATATAAAAAAATTTCTCAATAAAAGACGATATTTATCTTTTAAGAGACAAAAAACGCCTTTTCCTATCTACATAAATTAGATTTTTGTGCTGAAAAATTAAACAGGTGTTAACCAAATTCAAAAAATCATTTTATAATGAAAAGCAAAATTCTAATTATGCTGATGGGATTTTTCCTTTTTTCCCACCAGATGTTCGCCCAAGATGTTTCTATTTCGGGTAACGTAAAAGATGAAAAAGGCGAAGCTCTGATCGGTGTTACTATCCAAGTGAAGGGTACTACGACCGGTAACATTACAGATGTAGACGGTAATTACACATTACCGACAGTTCCAACCAATGCTGAATTGGTATTCTCGTACATGGGTTACCAAACCCAAACCATTCCCGTAAAAGGAAAAACAATTATTAATGTTACGATGAAAGAGGACTCACAAGCCTTGGAAGAAGTCGTAATCGTAGGTTTTGGTACACAGAAAAAAGTAAACCTCACAGGAGCTGTCGCTTCTGTAGGAGCTGAAGTTCTCGAAAACAAACCGGTAGCCAATGTGGGACAGGCTTTGCAAGGTGTCGTGCCAAACCTGAACGTCTCGGCGACTAATGCCTCTCCGAATGCTACTCCAAGCTTCAACGTCCGCGGTGGTACGTCTATCGGTCTGAAAGAAAACAAAACAGATGAATGGGAAGTGAAAACAGGAAGCCCATTAATCATTGTCGACGGGATCCAAGTAGATGCCGACTATCTGAACATGATGAACCCAAGCGACATAGAAAACATCTCCGTATTGAAAGACGCCTCAGCCTCCGCTATTTATGGCGCACGTGCCACATATGGGGTTATGTTGATCACTACCAAATCGGGTAAAAACGATACGAAGGCCACTGTCACTTATAACTTAAATGTACAGTGGAACACACCTTCGCATACACCGGACATACTGGATTCCTACACACATCAACTGGCTTCCAACAGACAGACAGAAATGACCGGCGGAACCGTCACTCCATGGATGGAAACTTTGCTGGCTGCAAAGAAAAAATACATGGAAAACCCGACTCCGGAAAATGCCTGGATTTACAATGAAGGTAGTACAAGTGCCATGACTTGGGTAGCCAATATGAACCCATATGAAATCGGAGTAAAGGATTGGACTCCACTCCAGCGCCACAACATTTCCATCAGCGGAGGATCGGCCAAAACGCGCTACTACATTTCTTTGGGCTACCAACGCCAGGAAGGTATGTACAAGATCAATACGGATATTCAAAACCGATACAACATCAATATGAGCATCAATTCCAAAATCACGGATTGGTTCGATATTGCATCCAAAATATCATTCAACTCCAGTAACTACAACGAACCATACATGAACCCACAGAAAGGTTCCGTTTGGGCTGCCATGAAAAACGAGCCCAACCGCAACTTGAATATGCCGATCATGACAAGCCCAAACGATCCTATCCCGAACACATATACAGATAATATTTTGGGATGGTTAGCTTATGGGGCGACACAGCAGACAAAAAACACCAGCACAGTTTTCAATGTGACTCCGACAATCACGTTTTGTCCGGAATTCAATGTAAAGGCTGAGTTATCCTATCGTCCGACCGAATATTTCCAAAAGAGATTCATTCCTCTTCGCAACTATGTTGTCGATTCATGGGCAAGTACAGTCAACACTCATACGAATCCGTCCAGCGTGAGAGAGGAGTCCAGACATTCTGATTACTATACGATCAATGCCTACGCAACGTTTAACAAGGTATTCGGACAGCACAATGTTTCTGCCGTTGCCGGTTTTAACCAAGAATGGTATAAATTCCGCAAAACATGGGGAGAAGCGGAAGATGTTATTACCAATGACCTTCCTACTTTAGGTATGACAAACGGTGCCCAATATACAGGAGACAATTTTGAGCATTGGGCAATTCGCGGTGCATTCGTTCGTGCCAATTACGACTATGCAGGACGCTACCTGTTTGAATTCAGTGGACGTTATGACGGAACCTCTCGTTTTGGCAAAAATTCTCGTTTTAAATTTTTCCCATCCTTTTCTGCCGGTTGGAGATTGTCAGAAGAAAAATTCATGGAAAACACACGTAGCTGGCTTGACAACTTAAAAATACGTGGTTCATGGGGATCTCTTGGTAATCAAGATGTAGCCAATTATGCTTATATAGCAAGTTATGGTGCTGCCAACTATATATCATGGGTAATGAACGGGGAACAAAACAAAGGAATGAGCCCTACCAGCTTGATTGCCACCGACTTGACATGGGAAACTGCCAAGACTTTGGATTTTGGTCTTGATTTTACTGTATTAAACGGTAAATTGGATGCCTCTTTCGACTGGTACACACGTCGTACCGTTGACATTTTGATGAATGGAACAAAGCTACCCGCAGTATTAGGAGCTACAGTTCCTAAGCGAAATACAGGTGAATTGAAGACGAATGGCTGGGAATTAAGTTTTAAATGGAAAGACCAACTGAGCAATGGTATCCGTTATGATATCGGTCTTGTTTTGTCCGATTATCAGTCTGAAGTTATAAAATTCTCAGGAAATCCGAATAAATTGTTATCATCTCTTTATGACGGTATGAAAATGGGAGAAATCTGGGGATACGAAACAGTAGGAATTCTACAGGAAAGTGATTTCACTGTTGACGAAAATGGGAAATATACACTAATCGGTCCAAGTCAAACAAAGATTCAATCCACTATTTATCCAGGGGATGTACGTTATGCCGATTTAGACGGTGATGGTGAAATCACCAAAGGTGATGAAACGGTAGACAATCCTGGAGATCGCAAAATCATCGGAAATTCCACTCCACGTTTCCATTACGGCATCACAGGTAATATTTCCTGGAAAAACTTCGATTTGAATATTTTTTTCCAAGGTATTGCCAAAAGAGATGTCTGGATTAGCGACAACGTATTTTGGGGTGGTTCAGGAACAGCCGGAAACTGGGAAATGTACAATAATTCATGGACACCCGAGCACACAGATGCTAAATATCCTATGTATGCCGGACGTATTTCATCCATACAACAGACCGGTTATCTGTTCAACGGAGCATACCTGCGTTTGAAGACATTGGCATTAGGATACACATTACCACGAGAATGGACAAACAAAGTAAAATTATCTACAGTTCGTTTAAGCCTGTCTGGATATAATCTGTTTGAAATTAGCCAAATCCCGGATTTGTATGACCCGGATCAAATATCTTCTTCTTACCCGATGATGCGTTCAGTTGCATTCGGTTTACAAGTGGGTTTCTAAAATAGATACATTTTAAACACAACAATAAAGATGACAATTATGAAATTCAATTTAAAAAAATATATATTGACGCTCGGAATAGCATCGGTACTACTACCAAGCTGTAACGACGACTTTATGGAACGCTATCCGTTAGACGAAATTACAGACGAAAGTTTTTGGAAAACAGAGACAGATCTCAAGCTAATGTTAAACAGTCTGTACCCATTGTACATCATCGGCCACCAAAGTGGATGGGCACAAGACAAAAGCCCAGCATTAAACGTTGTCGGCAGCCCGCTTATGTACGGGGATTTCTATTCGGACAACTGCGTAAAGACCGGTAACGAGCCGAGCAGCTTGGCGGGAGAACTTGTCGTTCCGACAGGAACCTCAGCCGAAAAAGGTTGGTATTGGTGGAACTTGCGCAAAGTCAATTTCTTTCTGAGCCGTTATGAAAAAGCGGAAATCAGCCAAGAAAAGAAAAATGCATACGGTGGAGAAGCATACTTCTTCAAAGCCTGGGATTACTATCAGAAAGTTCTCCTTTTTGGAGATGTGCCTTGGATTACATACGATTTGACAGAGGCATCAGAAGAATTATATGCTCCCCGTGATTCACGAGCAGAAGTAATGGATTCCGTCTTGATGTGCATCAACAAAGCTGTCGAATGGCTACCGGAAAAAAAAGATCAGGAAACAGATCGCCTAAACAAAGACCAAGCTAATTTCTTGAAAGCCCGCATTTGCTTGTTCGAAGGTACATTCCGCAAATATCATACGGAATTAAATCTGCAAAACACAGCCAATACCTGGTTGAACGAAGCGGTCAAAGCTTGCGAAGCATTATTAGGAAAGTACTCGCTATACAAAGACGGCGAAGAAGCATATTGGAAAATGTTTACAGCAACCGATCTATCATCCAATCCGGAGGTCATTCTCGGACGTGTTTATTTAGAAAACAAAGTCGGTCATGCAGCACAGCGTTATTTCAATCAAAATAACTCCAACCGCCAGTCAATGGGAGCGACACGCGGCTTGGTAGATGAATATCTTTGTATTGATGGACGTCCCATCTATACAGGAGGAAATGAAGGCAACTATGAACAGAACCCGAATTTCCTTGGATATGGAAAATGGACAGAATTAGAGAATCGGGATCCCCGTCTGACACAAACAATTTGTCGCCCGGGCGAACATGTTACTATTTATCAAGGAGGTGTTGTCGATAAAGAGAAAAACGGTATTAAATATCCGGATTTAAATTACAACGCCAGTGGTTCTACAGTTACAGGTTATCGCGTCATCAAACATTGGATGGGCGATATCGTAGAAGAAGACCGTACGACTCAAGGTATTCAAGCTGCCATCGAGTTCCGATATGGAGAATTATTGTTGATGTATGCAGAAGCCAAATATGAACTGAACGGAACACTGAGTCAGGCAGATGTAGATTTGACGATCAACGCACTACGCGAACGCGCCGGATATGATTTCAACAAATATCCCACGGCAAGATTAATAGTCGGAAACGAACCGACAGACCCTCGTTTGGACAAAATCTATGCGGAAAAACTCGATTACAAAATATCTCCTTTATTACGTGAAATACGTCGTGAGCGTCGCGTTGAAATGGCGATCGAGAACCGTCGTTACGAAGATTTGATGCGCTGGAAAGCGGGCAAGCTATTGACAGTTCCATTACGTGGTATGAAATTCACGACTGTTCAGGATTTATATGACGGAACACATACGACAAAGCCGGAAATCGCCCAGCAAGTAGAACTTGACAAAACCGTATTCGTGGATGAGGAAGGATTCTTAATTTGTTATCCGAAAAGTCCGTATCAAAACACAATCAAAGGGACATTGCCTTGGGAAGACTACCGTTACTACTGGCCGATCCCGAAAGAGGAACTGGTTATGAATCCTAATTTGATCCAGAACGCTGGTTGGGAAAATAGATAAGATACATCCAAACCATTCAATAAATAATAAAAAAAAGTTGTTTTATTTTTGAAAGCAACTTGAACAATTTCTTGAGACCCGAATGTCAATCTTTCCGACATCCGGGTCTCGAAGTATAGAATTTCAAACATGAGGGATTCCGAGCCAGGACGTCGGGATCAGATAAACTTTTATACTGTTTTCCTTTTTATCTGGAGGGAATATGCCATTTTTAACACAAAAGATAGTCAGATTTGGTACATTTTTTACTCATTTTGAGATGATATTATTATATCCTGAGCCTTATCTTTCCTATTTTTGGTGCAGAATTAAAAGAAACAGAACGAATATCATGAAAATTACAATCAAGTACATCTGTACAGGCCTCTCACTTTGCGCTTGTACCTGTTTAGTGAACAATCTGCCGGCACAGGCCGAAACGACAAATACAGCCGCTGTCAGTGCGACGGAAACGGGCTGGGACCGGCAAAGCATCATGGAAGTTGCCCGGCGGGTGGCGGACTGGCAGATCAAAGATTATCCCGAAAACAAATATGCCAAGAGCGAACCGCGCGGATGGATCGCCGGAGCACTTTATATGGGGATGTTCGACTGGGCGGAACTGAGTGGAGACAATACTTATTATGACTGGCTCCGGAAAATCTTCAACCGCCAGAGCTGGCAGGTCGCCAATCGGATGTATCATGCCGACGACGTTTGTATCGCACAGACCTATATCGATTTCTATAATAAGGAGAAGAATGAGAATATGCTGAAACCGACCATCGCCCGCGCCGACTGGGTGTTGAACAATCCTTCCAACGGAAGCATGGATCTCGATTACAGCAAAGGCAGCACGATCGAACGCTGGACGTGGTGCGACGCCCTTTTCATGGCGCCCGGAGTCTACACACGACTCTACACGCTGACCGGCAACCGTAAATACATGCACTTCGCCGACAGTGAATTTCGTGCCACTTACAACCATCTGTATGATAAAGACGAAGATCTTTTCTATCGCGACAGCCGCTACATCGGACAGAAAGAAGCCAACGGCAAGAAGGTTTTCTGGGGACGCGGAAATGGTTGGGTAATCGGCGGATTGGCGGAAATCCTGAAGACGCTGCCGGCGGAAGATACCGAATTCCGTCCTTTCTATCTCGAACTTTATAAAGAGATGTCCGAGCGCCTTGCCGGACTACAAGGAAAAGACGGTTACTGGCACGCCAGCCTGCTGGACCCGGACAGCTATCCTTCACCCGAAACAAGCGCGACCGGATTTATCGTTTACGGCTTGGCATACGGAATCAACCAGGGGTATCTGCCGGCAGACAAATACCTACCAGTCGTAAAAAAAGGATGGGAAGCACTGACCCGTGCAGTTGAAGCGAACGGGAAATTAGGGTGGGTTCAGCCGGTAGGTGCCGATCCGAAAAAGGTGACACGCGACATGACCGAGCTCTATGGTACAGGTGCATTCCTGATGGCTGCATCGGAAATTTACAAATTAGCAGACAAATAAGTCACAACAAGGCTCTTTTTTCATAAAAGTACCTGCAAAAGCTCTTGAACACCCGGGTAAACCCGCCTTTAACATCCGGATGTCGGGAGGGCAAACACCCGGATGTACAGATAACAAACATCCGGGTGTTCAGCATCAAATCTCACTATCTTGTTGAAAACAAGCGATATGCTTTGTATCTTTTTCTGCCGTATTGGAAAAAGATGGAGTGATAGTAGAGTGATAGATAAAAGTGACATATATCACACAACAAACAGTTGTATATGAATAGTTTATATACGAAGTGTGATAGAGTGATAGAGATTTTGAAAAAATAATAATGATATGAAGCATAAAGTTTGTTTACTCTTCACGTTCCTCTCTCTTTCCGTATCCGGTATTTCCGCAACGAACGGACAAGATTCAATACGCCAAATTCAGCTAAGCGATCTGGAAGTGCAAATCCGATGGGTAAATCCTACTGCCATACGTGCCTATCTGGACGACACAAAAACAGCATTGGGAGGAAAAGCTCCCGCGCTTTACGAAAAACTATCCCGTCTGGAAACACTTCTACCCGGCGTGCGGCAGGCCTTCTCCGATAAGGTTTCCGGCAACACGATCGACGAAGTAATTGGCCAAGCTCAAGAAATACTTGCCTTGAAGCGTGAGATCATCCTGGCCAACCCGCTGCTGGACATGGACAAGATCATAGTGGCCCGTTACCGTTTGGGAAACAAGGCCCGTAAGGCGATGGGCCCGTCGATGGGAACTTCGACAGCCAACTACAACTCGCTATTTTCCAACTCGCGTAAAGGCTACGATGCCGAGATCGACCTGCTCACGGGCTTGCGCGGACAAATCGAAAGCAGCCGGATATACAAGCCCGAAGCCGATGTTCCCGTTTCGGACATACAGCTCCACTGGGATGCCGACCGCCTCCTCTTCTCCTCGCTCGACAAGAACCGGAAGTGGCAGATATACGAAATGAACATCGACGGAAGCAACCTTCACCAAAAGATCACCGTTGATGAGCCGGATCTGGAATTCTGCGACGCCAATTACCTGCCGGACGGGAAAGTGGTGGCGACGACCAACATCGGTTACAACGGCGTTCCTTGCGTGCATGGCGACGATGTGGTAGCTAACCTTGTCTCCTTTGACCCCGAGACGCGTGCCTTGCGCCGCCTCACCTTCGACCAGGACGGGAACTGGTCGCCTATCGTGATCCCGAACGGACGCATCATGTACACCCGTTGGGAATATACGGACCTGACACACTATTTCTCCCGTATCGTGATGCACATGAACCCCGACGGGACGGAAAACAAAGCGCTCTACGGCAGCGGCTCCTATTTCCCGAACAGTACGTTCGACATGAAACCGCTCTCCAAGCACAGCAGCCGCTTCATCGGCATCATCTCCGGCCATCACGGGACGGCACGTTCAGGGCGGCTCGTCATCTTCGACCCTGCCAAAAGCCGGAAAGAGGAAAAGGGGATGATACAGGAACTGCCGTTCAAAGACCGCCCGATCGTCCCGATCATCAAGGACGAATTGGTGGAAGGCGTCTGGCCTCAGTTCATGAAGCCGTACCCGCTCAGCGAAAAATATTTTTTAGTTGCCTGCAAACCGGCCAAGGATGCGCTTTGGGGAATTTACCTGGTCGACGTTTTCGATAACCTGACACTCATTGCCGAGCAGGAAGGGGAAGGTCTGACCGCTCCCATCCCGCTGGTAAAACGCGAAACGCCTCCTGTCATTCCTTCGAAGATCAAGCCGGACAGCAAAGAGGCTACGGTCTTTATCCAGGATATCTACGAAGGAGAAGGTACGCAGGGCGTTCCCCGGGGCACGATCAAGGCTCTCCGTATCTTTGCTTATGAGTATGCCTATATCTTAGCTCCTTCCGATCACGATGCACAGGGAATACAGAGTGGATGGGATATCAAACGTATACTCGGAACAGTCCCGGTCGAGGAAGACGGTTCCGCACTATTCACCATTCCCGCCAACACGCCGATTTCCATCCAGCCATTGGATAAAGACGGGGCAGCCATCCAGTGGATGCGCAGCTGGCTGACAGGGATGCCGGGCGAGATCGTCTCCTGCGTCGGTTGCCATGAGGACCAAAACAGCATACCCATTCCCAAACGCACGATTGCTTCGGCCAAGCAGGCACGCCGGCTGGAAACACCGGAAGGAGGTGTCCGCCCGTTCACGTTCCGCCTGGAAGTGCAACCGGTACTGGATCGTAACTGCGTCTCTTGCCACAACGGGAAAAATGCCGAACCGGACTTCCGCAAGGATCAGATGGTCACATATAAGAGAGGTATCTTAACGAAAATCAACAAGCAGTATGACCAGAGCTATCTGAACCTGCACCCATACGTGTACCGCCAGGGACCGGAATCAGACATCTATGTCCTCAAGCCGGCCGAGTTTCACGCAAGCAACAGCGAACTGATCCGCATCCTGCAAGCCGGACACCACGGCGTAGAGGTTCCGGAAGAGGATATGCGAACGCTCTATGCCTGGATCGATCTCAACGCGCCTTATTATGGGGCTTTCACCCAAATAGACCTGAAGCCTCAATCTCCCAAAGGTCAGGTGGAACGCCGTATGGAGCTGGCCGAGAAATACAGCGGTGTACGGGTTGACTGGCAAAAAGAGATTGCCGACTACGCCGACTGGCTGAAAGAAAACAAAAAGGCAGACGGCATTACCGGAGCAACGACCGGCGAAACAGTCGAAATAAAGAAGCCGACCAAACCGGTCCGCCCGGTCAAGGTAAAGGGATTCCCGTTCGACACACAGACAGCGACTGCCCGGCAAGCTGCCAAAGACGAAACGACCCGCCGCCTCACCATCACTCCGGATGTGCATATCGACCTGGTATGGATTCCCGCCGGCAGCTTTGTGATGGGTAATAACCGGACTCCCTCCGCTTCGCCAGCATTCAAGGCAAACGTGAAGGAAGGCTTCTGGATGAGCACGACCGAAATCACGAACGAGCAGTTCCGCGCACTTTTCCCGGAACACGACAGCCGGTACATCGGACAGACTTGGAAAGATCATACGACCCCCGGCTATGCAGCCAACCGGCCAAAACAGCCTGTCGTGCGCGTCAGCTGGGACGAAGCGAATGCTTTCTGCCAAAAGATCAGCGAAATATCAGGCAATACAGTTTCTCTGCCTACCGAAACACAATGGGAATGGGCAGCACGCTCGGGAAGCGCAGATGATTTCTGGTTCGGATCGACGGAGAGCGACTTCGGTGCTTTCGAAAACTTGGCAGACAGTACGACTGTCGATCTGGCGGTAACAGGCGTAGATCCGAAACCGATGCGGGCAAACGATCCCATGCGCAAGTTCTGGGATTTCCTACCGAAAATCCTGAACGTAAACGACCACCAACTGATCAGTTGCCCTGTTGCCTCTTACCAGCCCAATCCCTGGGGATTGTACGACATGAACGGGAATGTGGCGGAATGGACAGCCTCCGATTACATTCCTTATCCTTTAAAAGAAAAGGCAAACAAAGAGGCTGTCGAAAAGAAAGTCGTACGCGGCGGCTCTTGGCGTGAACGTCCTAAATACTCCACATCGGCCATCCGCAAAGCCTACCTGCCTTGGCAGCGGCCGATGAACGTCGGCTTTAGGATTATTGTCGAAGATATGTAAAGGCGAAAGCCCTATTCTCGCGCTTGACGCGGGGACAAGGGATTTTGGAACTTTACAAAACTTCAAGAAAGCTGCGTCCATTGCCGGCGCGATTCACACAGATGCGGACAGGGATGCGCTCAGTCATTTCCTGCACATGCGAGATGACTCCGATCTTGCGTCCCTGTGTCCGCAAACTTTCCAAAGCATCCATCGCCACACGAAGCGTCTCGGCATCCAAAGAACCAAAACCTTCGTCAATGAAAAGGCTTTCAACCCGCATCCGGTTGGATGAGAGGGAAGACAGGCCAAGCGCCAGTGCCAACGAAACAAGGAACGATTCGCCCCCTGAAAGGCTATGGACGGTACGCACCTCATCGCACATATCCCGGTCGATCACCTGCAAGGCTAGTGTTTCGGGAACCCGTTCCAGCCGATAGCGCCTTGTCAATTCACGCAGTTGCACATTGGCATAGTTCAACAGTATATCGAGCGTATATCCTTGCGCTATACGACGGAACTTGGCGCCGTCGGCAGAACCGGCCAGTTCGTTCAGCTTCGCCCAACGTTCGCTTTCCGTACGCCGGACATTCAATTCTTCCTGCAGACCGGAAACTTTCGCCTTGTTCTCCGTCTGAGTACGAAGCCGGAAAGCAAGTTCCGTCTTTTCCTGTGTGTACCGGGACAAGATAACTTCGAGTGGCTCTCCACCCGAAGAATCCAAATAATCAGCTGTCCATTTGTCTAAAGCCGCCTTTCTCCGGAGTAGGTCGGCAGAGGCCTCGGTCAGGTCTTTTGCAATCTGGTCGGCAATGCCGCGTGTCTGGTCGGCGATGCCGGATTGCTCAGTCTGGGTGGCCGACAGTTTTTTCAAACGCTCTTTCAGTTCTTCCATTCGTCGGATGTACTCCTGTTCTACGCTATCTGCAGATCGGCCATTCAAAAGCTTCTTTCGTTCTGCCTGTAAAGAGGAAAAAGCGGCACGGTTCTTTTCGTGGAGCTGTCCGGATTCTTCGGCTTGCTTTTCGAGAGAAGGAAGGAAGGAGGCGAGAGATTCGCATTCGGCTTTTTGGGCGCTTTCCTGCCGTTCCAGTTGATGGAGTTTCTCGGTATTCTCATGCCACTGACGGGCGAAGTCTGTCAATGTTTTACGGAAAGTTTCCGGATTCTGCAACCAGGCTTTCTGCCACTCACTATTGCCGAACAGCAGGTCGGCAGCCGAAAGGGACTGGGTCAACAGGGTGGATTGCTCTTTTACAATAGCTTCTTCCCTCTCTTGCCGACTGGCAGCGAGTTGTTGCTTACCAGCCATTTCCTTACAGGCGGCCTCGCTATCTGCAAGTTCTTTATGGAGTTGGAGCAACTGCTGTTGCAAACGGGTAAGATGGCGGGTATGAGCGACGTAGGTTTCTTTTTTATTCGATAAATCCTGCAATTGAAGGGTTAGAGCAGAAACAGGAGCGACAGGAACCTGATTTGCAAAAGGATGATGCGTGCTCCCGCAAACCGGACAAGGTTGTCCATCCTGCAACCTGCCGCGTAAATCCTTTATGTTACCGGAAGCCTCCAAGCGTGCCTGTTCGATAAGCAATTGCTCTCGTTCCTGGCGAAGCTTCTCGATCTGTTTGTCCAAAGCCGGTGCATCGACAGCTTTCAGTTCCTCTTCCAGGTTCCGGTAATCCGCTTCAGCCCGCTTCAACGCCTGCTGTTTGTTTGCACTGGTCTGTTGCAGGTCGGAAAGTTGTTTATTCAACGCCGCCATCTCCTGCCGGAGCGTTTCGATCGAACGGACAGCCGCCTCCATCCCTGAACGGGTGGCCGATGCTGCATCCAAGTGCAACAACAAAGCTGAAAGTTGCTCCGCAATACGTTCCTTCTTTTTATAACGCTCGCGCCAAGCGGTCAGACGGGCAATCTCCTCCGCTCCCTGTCTCCGGCGGAGGACGGCAGCTTGATATTTCTTTTCGGCCTCTCCCTTACGAAGCGTTACATTCTTTAACTGTTGCTCCGAGTGTGACAGATCGCGGATGGCCGCATCCAACTGGATATCCAGTTTACGCGCCTGCAATATCTCCTGTTGAAGGGATTTGAAACGAGCCTCAGACTGTTGCTGTTCCTCCACTCCCTTTTCGTATTCATGGCGAGCGACCGTCAACAATTCCGTTGCGTGCACCAACTTATCGGCCGCCTCTTTTTGTTGTCTTTGGCGGATGGTTATCTGCTGTTCGATAGAACGGACGGCCTCTTGAAGGGCCTGTTGCTCCGCTTTCGCTTTCTCGACTCGCTGCAACTCCTTTTCCGTTCCGGCAAGGCGAGTACGCAAGTCGTTTTCTTCCTCATCCGTCAATAGCTCGATACCCTGTATTCGCGTTTGGATCAAGTCGAAGGCTTCTTTCGCCCGCGCATTCCTTTCAAATATCTGGCGAGAAATGGCGGAATAGAGTTCGGTTCCGGTCAACTTCTCCAACAAGGAAGCTTTTTCTCCCTGTTCGGCTTTCAGGAAAGTGGAAAAATCGTTCTGCGCCAGCAATACGGAACGCGTAAACTGTTCGAAAGTCAAGCCAATCAAATCGATAATACGGGCTTGCAGATCGGAACGCGTCCCTTGCTCTTCCTCCTCCTTGTCGAGGTTATACAGAGCCAAACGCGGATTCTGCAACCGTCCGTTTTCCTTGTCGCGTGCCCGCGCCACCGACCAGCGTGTCCGGTAGCGGTGTCCGTTCAAGGCCATGAAATCCACTTCTGCAAAACCGGAGGATGTTCCCCGCCGCAGCAAGAAACGAGGATCGCTCTGCGACAATTGTTCATTACTGACATCCTGAAGCTTGACATTATTTTCTTTCGCCTGGTCGGTACGAGGCGTACGGGCGAACAGAGCTAAGCACATCGTATCCAAAAGGGTGGACTTACCTGCTCCCGTAGGCCCGGAAATAGCAAATATCCCGGCTGAAAGTAATGGCTCCACCGTAAAATCTATTTCAAAATCACCTTCCAACGAGGCCAGGTTACGACCTCGTATCGCTAATATCTTCATAGGGAAACCTCCCGCATTACATCGTTAAACATCTTTTCCAACTCTTCCGGCAAATCTCCCCCGAAACGGTTCGTAAAGGTATGGCGAAGCATATCCAGCGGAGCGATCTTTTGTAAATCCGTATAAGAGAAAGGACGAGAATCTTCCTCTCCCTCCTTTTTCGGATAAGAAGGGATGATGGAAGTCAGGCGTACAGCCTTATCCGCCAGTGCCTCCTCCACCCGATGCCGAAACCCCGGATCTGGCTCCGTCAGCAGTACCTGCACCTCCAGATAAGGCCATAGGCTGCGATCGGCTCCCTCTTCCGCCAACGGTAGGTTGGAAAGCGACAAAAGGACTTCGGCAGGCGACGCCGGTTCCGCCGGAATCCGATGCAGGGCGGTTCGGAGTGGGATGGGCACTGCTTCGAGATCCGACAGGCATCCGTTTTCGAGGGTAAAGGCAACAACCTGATGGTGATAATGCTGTTCGGAGAAAGACATCGGAAGCGGGCTGCCGGCATAGCGTACAGACTCGCGTCCCCCTACCCGTTGCGCCTTGTGGATGTGACCGAGGGCCGTATAGGCCAAGTCCTCATTAAAGGCTTCTACCGATATAGATTCAAGTCCTCCCATGATGGTCCGTTCGCTCCGGTCATCTTCCGACAGTTCAGCACCAGTCGCATGCAAGTGTCCCATCGCAAACAGGGCCTCGCCCGGTTGCCTTTGGCTGTCGGCATAGTCATAGAGCTGGCGATACATTCGGGTAACGCCCTCCACATAGGTATCTTTCCCTTCTTTCGAAGCGGGATAATCTCCCTGACGAAGATAGGGAACAGCCAGACAGATCGCTTCCCGTTTTCCTTCCTTATTATATAAAGGAATCAGAAGCGAATCGAAATCGATCTTGCACAGGTCGGTTCGCGGGACAACCCCTACAATTGACGTATTCAGTTCTTCCAACAGGGGTATCGGCGCCTCCAGACGGGCTGCCGAATCATGATTACCTGCGATAATCACGATCTGCAATTGTGGGTTATGCCGGTTCGCTTCCCGCAAAAAACGGAAAAAACGGCGTTGGGCGGCTGCCGACGGATTGGCAACATCGAAAACATCGCCTGCTATCAGCAAGACATCAGTCTGCCGTAGCGTCAATATATCGATCAACCACGAAAGAAATGCCTCATGTTCCTCATCACGGTCATACCCGAAAAAGGTTTGCCCAAGATGCCAGTCGGCAGTATGGATTATTTTCAATGACATGTTTTTCCAGATTTAATAAATATGAATCTGATCTTATTTTGGGGATAAAGGTAATGAAACAAACGAACAAAGACAATAAGGGGAGCCTGTGTCAAGCGCGGGAACGAGAGAAATAGATGACGAATCAAATTATTGTCCTATCTTTGTGCCGTCAATAAACAGGGGAACTTTATGAATTGGTTACAAGAGGCCTTTTTAGAGCCTACGATGGTGCAGGCAGTCATCATTATTTCACTGGTCTCTGCACTTGGATTGTATTTAGGACGGATCAAGATATTCGGGATCTCACTGGGTATCACATTCGTATTCTTTGCCGGTATCTTTGCCGGGCATTTAGGGATCGTCGTGAATAAGGATATGCTGTATTTTGCTCAAAGTTTCGGCTTGATCCTTTTCGTCTATGCATTAGGGTTGCAGGTTGGTCCCGGTTTCTTCTCTTCGCTGAAGAAGGGAGGGGTAGCTATGAACATGATGGGGTTAGGCGTTATCCTGCTCGGACTCATTATGACAGTCAGTCTGCACTGGGTAACAGGAGTTTCCCTTTCCAATATGGTCGGTTTGCTTTGCGGGGCCGTTACCAACACGCCTGCTTTGGGAGCCGCCCAACAGGCTTTGTTGCAGATAGATCCGGCCAATACCAAAGGGGTGACGGACATGGCTTTGGCGTGTGCCGTCGCTTATCCGCTCGGCGTAGTGGGCGTGATCTTGGCGATTATTATCCTGAGAGCCTTGTTTGCCGACAAGAAACAGAAAGACTTAAAGGAACAACGCGACACGACTACCTATGTCGCCGAATTTCATGTAAGCAATCCGGCTATCTACGAAAAGAGCATCAAGGACGTAATGAAGCTGACGGACAAGCATTTCGTTATTTCACGTGTATGGAGAAACGGTAAAGTAAGCATTCCGACTTCGGACACCTTACTTCACGAGCATGACCACCTTTTGATCATCTCCGTTAAATCGGATGTCGAAAATATTAAAGTCCTTTTCGGCGAGCAGGAGAATGTAGATTGGAACAAGGCGGATATCGACTGGAATGCTATTGACAGCCAACTGATCTCGCGCCGCATCGCGGTGACACGCAACCGAGTGAACGGTGTGAAATTAGGCTCTCTCCGCCTTCGCAACCTCTACGGTATCAATATTACGCGTGTGAACCGTGCCGGTATAGACCTGCTGGCCTCTCCCGACCTGCGCCTGCAAATCGGTGACCGGTTGACTATCGTGGGAGAAGCGAATTCGGTAAACACAGTCGGAAAGATTTTAGGGGATGAGATCAAGCGGTTAAACAATCCGAACCTCTTGGCTGTCTTCATTGGTATATCGCTGGGGATGCTGTTAGGAGCATTGCCGATCACGTTACCAGGGATGAGTACGCCAGTCAAATTAGGGATCGCCGGAGGCCCGATCATCGTCGGAATCCTGATGGGCGCATTCGGCCCTCGTTTCCACCTGACAACCTACACGACAATGAGTGCCAACCTGATGCTTCGTCAACTGGGGATCATTATTTATTTAGCGGGATTGGGGATCGATTCGGGTGTACATTTCTTCGAAACGGTTTTTCGGGCAGAAGGATTGCTTTGGATCGGGCTTGGATTTCTGCTGACGATCGTGCCGGTGCTGATCGTCGGTTTCATATCTTCGCAATTTTTCAAACTCGATTATGCGCACAACGTGGGTATGCTCTGCGGGAGCATGGCAAACCCGATGGCACTGAGCTATGCCAACACGACTGTCGATGGCGACGAACCCTCCGTTTCTTATGCCACCGTCTATCCGCTTTCAATGTTTATCCGCGTGATTTCAGCACAATTGGTGCTGATGTTATTCACCTGATCGATCAGGCTTTGGAACACTTGACCAGCACCTTTTCTCCATCCACCAAGGTAGTTGCAAAGAGATAGACATGGCCTCCGTCGGTGATCTTCGTCCGCTTACGCAGTTCTTCTACGGAGAGAGGAAAATTACGCACGGTTATATTTGCTTGGGGGATTGTCTTTGATAGTCCTTTACAGAGTTTTCCGGTAAAAGACAGCACTTCATCCACTCGGAATCTGCGACCAGGAAAGTCGGAAACTAAATGGTCCGCTGTATATAGATGGCTGTTCACCTGCAACTTCTTCACTCCCGTCCGGACGGCAATCTGCTTAAATGCGCCGGCTTTTAAAACCGAGGCATTCGGTTCATACAAATATGTACCTACCTGACCGGCAGGAACCAATACGGCGCTACGTTCCTCTTCTAATGTAAAAGAGAAAGATTGTATTCCATCCAGTCCGAAATTGATGCACCGGACTAACGGTTCTCTGCCATCCGCCTCTCGTTCCACCACAAAAAGCAGTTCCTTGCATTCGTTCCTAACCGAAAGGACATGCACGGATGTCGTCCCCGGCAACAGCTCCAAAGTCATTTGTATATCTGCCATCGGCGAAAGCTTTGCAATGACGCGCGGGGAACGTTTCAGAAGCGCCGGCAACAGTCCGGGCAGGTTAGGTTCACAATCCTGCAAAGCAAAAACCCGCTTGTTAGATTCTCCTCGGCGTGCAGGATCGATATAGAAAGCATCGACCTCCGGAAGGGTATCAACAACTTGGGCGGCATCAGCATTTATGATCGTTATATTGTTGGCCTCCAAGACAGAAAAATTATGTTTCGCGGCTTCACAATAAACAGGAAAACGTTCTATATAAGTCAAATGTTTCGCCTTGCGGGAAAGAAAATAGCTATCGATTCCCAGTCCTCCCGTCAGGTCGCAAATAGTCCAACTTTCACCAATCAGTTCCTGTTTATAAGCTGCTGTCTGTTCAGATGAACACTGTTCCGCCGCAATCTTAGCCGGAAAAACCAATTGTCCGTTCTCAAACCACGACGGCAACTTCTCCCGGATCTGCCTTCGGACAGCAATCTGATCGACTAAAAAGGGAATATCCATTCCGGGATACTTGGCAGCGGAAAGCAACAGGCGGGTTAAATCGTCTGTTGCATGTTCTTTGATAAACTGTATGTGTGAAGTTGTCAGTTCCATATCGGCACTAAATCAGTGACGACATAGAAAAAGAGGGTGTGTCATGATATTTGGTGGACACATCCTCTTTTCTGCGGAAAGACAGGGTACTGAACCCAATCACTTAACCGCCTATAAATCAGTTTATTACTTTCCAATATTTCAAATAGGTAACGAAACAGTAACGATTTTCACAGAGTTATCTGTCCGGCTTTGTCCGCTGTTTGTCTGCCTATCTCACGGGTTCAAAGATACAACACAATTCTGAATTACGCAAATATTTGATTATTAATGTTTAAACATAGGTGCAAGGTGCAAGCTATATATATAGATATATACTTGCACCTTGCACCTAAAAATGTTTAATCTAAAAAATATCATCTGTTTTATTTTGCCAATTTAAAAATAGTTCGTAGTTTTGCGAACAACAAACAAGAAAGGAGATATAAAAGTGAAAACTAAGCAGTACACAGAGGAACAGGAACAGATGGCTCGTTTTGCTAAAGCTATGGGTCACCCGGCACGGATGGCAATTCTTAGTTTCTTAGCTAAACAAGAAAGTTGTTTCTTCGGAGATATTCACGAAGTACTACCCATTGCTAAAGCAACCGTTTCGCAGCATTTAAAAGAACTGAAAGATGCAGGGTTAATTCAGGGGGAAATAGAAACACCAAAAGTTCGGTATTGTATCAACCGAGAGAATTGGGAACTTGCCCGTAAATTATTTGCTGCATTTTTGGGTGATTGTAAATGTACGGGTACATCGTGCTGTGGATAACAGCACCTTTTTTTGAGAACAATGTTCGTAGTTCTACGAATTACGATTAGTATATTAACTTTATAATTGAATAGAAAATGGAAATCAAAGTATTAGGAACTGGGTGTTCAAGCTGTAAGGCATTGTACGAAACCACAAAACAAGCTATTTCAGAACTGGGCTGCGATGCAACTCTAATTAAGGAAGAAGATTTATTAAAAATCATGGAGTATAATATTTTAAGTCTCCCGGCTTTGGTTATTGATGGTAAAGTCATATCTGCCGGAAAAAGATTATCCTTATCAGAAGTGAAAGAATTGATAACTAAATAAATTATTTACTATGAAGAAGTTATTTTATCTACTGATTGCAACAATCGTTTTAATTTCCTGTGGTAATGGTTCAAAGAATACAACAGAAACCAGCATAGCAAAAGAAACTCAAACTAACTGTGTTGAAGTTCTATATTTTCACGGTGCGCAACGTTGCATAACCTGCCGGGCAATAGAAGCCAATACGGTAGCTCTTTTAGATAGCCTTTATTCCAAAGAACAGGCGGACGGTAAAATCATCTTTAAGGTGATAGATATATCCAAAAAGGAAAATGAGCAAATTGCAGATAAATACGAAGTTACATGGTCGTCTTTGTTTGTGAATGGCTGGAAAGACAGTAAAGAGAATGTAAATAACATGACGGAGTTTAGTTTCTCCAATGCAAGAAATGAACCGGATAAATTTAAAGAGGGAATAAAAAACAAGATTGACGAATTACTAAAAACATTGTAAGATGGACTTTCTTCAATCACTATTAGACAATAGTTCTATTCCTGCTATTACAGCCTTTATCTTAGGGATTTTAACGGCAGTTAGCCCCTGCCCTTTGGCTACCAATATAACAGCAATAGGCTTTATCAGTAAGGATATAGAAAACCATCACCGTATATTCATAAACGGATTGCTTTATACATTCGGCAGAATAGTAACTTATACAGCACTTGGATTTATTCTTATTCCTATTCTTCGTGAAGGGGCAAGTATGTTTATGGTTCAAAAGGCAGTCAGTAAATACGGTGAAATGTTAATTGCTCCGATTTTAATTATTATCGGAATATTCATGCTTGATATTATAAAACTGAATATACCGAAAATCAATATCGGCGGAGAGAGTTTAAAGAAAAAAACTAAAGGTAGTTGGGGGGCTTTGCTTTTAGGAATTTTATTTGCGCTCGCCTTTTGTCCTACAAGTGGAGTTTTCTATTTCGGTATGCTTATGCCCTTGGCAGCAGCAGAAACAGGCGGGTATCTTTTACCTGTAATTTATGCTATTGCTACGGGACTACCTGTAATCCTTGTTGCTTGGATATTGGCGTATAGCGTTGCCGGATTAGGCAAGTTTTATAATAGAGTACAAATTTTCGAGAAATGGTTTCGCAAAGTGGTTGCTATCCTTTTTATAGTGATAGGAATTTATTATGCGGTCGTTTTTTATCTATAAACAAACAGTGTATTAATTAAAAATAAAAGACAGTATGAAAAAGATAGAAATTTTTGACCCGGCAATGTGTTGCCCTACGGGTCTGTGTGGAACGAATATCAATCCTGAATTAATGAGGATAGCCGTTGTTATTGAAACATTGAAAAGACAAGGTGTTATTGTTACCCGCCATAACTTACGGGATGAACCACAAGTTTATGTAAGTAACAAGACAGTAAACGAGTATCTTCAAAAGAATGGTGCAGAAGCACTACCTATCACGTTGGTAGATGGTGAAATTGCAGTATCTAAGACATATCCCACCACTAAACAAATGAGTGAATGGACGGGAGTAAATTTAGACTTAATGCCCGCTAAATAATTATTCAACAAATTAATATATAGTAAAATGAAAGCATTTAATTTATCAGATATAGAATTGACAAAATACCTGTTCTTTACAGGCAAAGGTGGAGTAGGAAAAACTTCTATTGCTTGCGCTACGGCAGTAGGTTTGGCTGATAAGGGAGAGAAAATTCTTCTTATCAGTACAGACCCGGCTTCTAACCTGCAAGATGTTTTCAATCAAACCCTGAACGGACACGGTACAGCTATTTCGGAAGTACCGGGGCTGACGGTCGTAAACCTTGACCCTGAACAGGCAGCAGCAGAGTACAGGGAAAGTGTGATTGCACCTTTTAGGGGACAATTACCTGAAAGCGTTATTCAAAATATGGAAGAACAACTTTCAGGCTCTTGTACGGTTGAAATTGCGGCGTTTAATGAGTTTTCAGACTTTATCACCGATGCTGATAAAGCAAAAGAGTACGACCACATTATTTTCGATACAGCACCAACCGGACACACATTGCGAATGTTGCAGCTTCCATCGGCATGGAGTACGTTCATTAGTGAAAGCACACATGGCGCATCCTGTTTAGGACAATTATCTGGCTTGGAAGAAAGGAAAGGTATCTATAAGCAGGCGGTTGATACATTGTCTGATACAAGCGCAACCCGGTTAGTATTGGTAAGCCGTCCTGAAATAGCACCGTTGAAAGAAGCTGCCCGTTCTTCGCATGAATTACAACTATTGGGAATTAAAAATCAGCTATTGGTGATAAATGGTGTTTTACAGCAGTTAGATGAAGCAGACAATGTTTCACAACAACTGCATGACAGGCAGCAAAAGGCGTTACAAAGTATGCCTGTTGCATTATCTGAATATCCCATGTATAGCGTTCCTTTGCGTTCTTACAATTTATCCAATATTGCCAATATCCGCCGTATGCTATACAGTGATAGTATTACGAATGAAATTCGTTATCAGCCGATAACCGATGCTAAAAGTATAGATGAACTGGTAAACGACCTCTATACTTCGGGTAAACGAGTAGTGTTCACAATGGGAAAAGGTGGTGTAGGAAAAACGACCTTAGCAACAGAAATAGCCTTGAAATTAACAAAGCTCGGTGCAAAGGTTCATCTTACCACTACTGACCCGGCAAATCACCTGAACTATGATTTTGCCATCAAATCAGGTATTACAGTAAGCCATATAGACGAAGCGGAAGTATTGGAAAAATACAAAAATGAAGTTCGTAGCAAAGCTGCCGAAACCATGACTGCCGAAGATATGGAATATATAGAGGAAGATTTACGTTCACCATGTACGCAAGAAATCGCCGTATTTAAGGCTTTTGCTGAAATTGTAGATAAAGCGGAGAATGAAATCGTAGTGATTGATACTGCACCAACAGGACATACTTTGTTGCTTTTGGATGCTACCCAAAGCTATCACAAAGAAGTAGAACGTACACAGGGAGAAGTAACCGGAGCAGTAGCCAATTTATTACCCCGTTTACGCAATCCACAGGAAACGGAAGTAGTAATTGTCACTTTACCCGAAGCAACACCTGTTTTTGAAGCAGAACGCCTACAAATGGATTTGCAACGTGCCGGGATTAACAACAAATGGTGGGTAGTAAATGCCTGTTTGTCATTGACAAATACAGCAAATTCATTTTTGCAAGCAAAAGCGCAAAGTGAATTGACTTGGATTAAGAAAGTAGAAGAATTGTCAAAGGGCAATGCTGCCCTGATTGAATGGAAAAACTTATAAGAATATGAAGATTTTAATCCTTTGCACTGGTAACAGTTGCCGTAGCCAAATGGCACACGGTTTCTTACAGTCATTCGATAAAAACATGGATGTCTTTTCAGCAGGAACAAAACCTGCTGAAAAGGTTAATCCGATGGCGGTAAAAGTTATGTCTGAAACAGGAATAGACCTTACCAACCATACCCCTAAAAACGTAAGCCTGTATTTAGGGCACGAATGGGACTATGTGATAACAGTATGTGGTGGCGCAAATGAAAGCTGCCCTATGTTTACAGGCAAGGTAAAAAACAGATTGCACATTGGATTTGACGACCCATCAGAAGCGACCGGGACACCGGAGTTTATAAATAGTGAATTTCTTCGGGTACGGGATGAAATAAGAATGCGTTTCTATGATTTTTACCTGCAAGAATTAAAACCGCAATTAAAATAAAAGGCAGTCATTATGGAAAAGAAACAAGGAATTGGATTTTTTGAAAGATACCTGACTATTTGGGTAGCCTTGTGTATCGTTATCGGGATAGCCATCGGACAATATCTTCCGGCAATACCGCAAACATTGAGCAAATTTGAATATGCTAACGTGTCTATACCTGTGGCTATCCTGATTTGGTTAATGATATATCCCATGATGCTGAAAGTAGATTTTCAGAGCATCAAGAACGTAGGCAAACGTCCGAAAGGGATTGTCATTACTTGTGTGACGAACTGGGTAATAAAGCCATTCACCATGTTTGGAATAGCTTATCTATTCTTCTACGTTATATTTAAGTCATTAATCCCTGCCGGATTAGCCGAAGAATATTTAGCCGGGGCAGTCCTGTTAGGTGCTGCACCCTGTACGGCGATGGTGTTTGTATGGAGTCATTTAACCAAAGGGGATGCAGCTTACACATTGGTGCAAGTGGCAGTCAATGATTTAATAATATTGGTTGCTTTCGCTCCTATCGTTGCGTTTTTATTGGGTGTCGGTGGTGTTTCTATCCCGTGGGACACATTGATACTCTCGGTTGTATTATTTGTTGTCATTCCTCTTTCTGCCGGAATAGTAACCCGTATAATGGTTATCCGGCGAAAAGGAATAGAATACTTTAATACAGTATTTGTCCGCAAGTTTGATAACTACACGGTTGGCGGATTACTATTAACGCTTATCATACTGTTTTCATTTCAAGGGGAAACAATACTGAACAATCCGTTGCATATCGCATTAATTGCAGTTCCGCTTGTGCTGCAAACGGTTCTGATATTCTTCGTTGCATACGGTTGGGCGAAATGGTGGAAATTACCTCACAATGTAGCTGCACCTGCCGGAATGATTGGCGCAAGTAATTTCTTTGAATTATCGGTGGCTGTGGCTATCTCGCTTTTCGGTTTACAATCCGGTGCTGCATTGGCTACCGTTGTAGGCGTATTGGTTGAAGTTCCGGTAATGCTAATGTTAGTAAAAATAGCAAATAATACAAGAGGTTGGTTTCCTAAAGTAAAACAAGAATGAGTAAATCAGGAACAATTTGGACAATGATAGCAAGTGTTTTATCACCGATACTTGCTTTATTAGGTGTAATAAGTTGTTGTGGACTGCCTATATTAGCAGGAATATTAGCGACATTAGGAATTGGAGCATCACAACTTAGTTTTTTTGCAGAGTATAAAGGTTGGTTTATTGGTTTTGCTATAATCTCCCTGCTCTTTGGCTTTTATCAAGCATATTTCAAGAAAGAAACTTGTGGGTGTGGATGTGAAACGGGTGTTTCAGAAACAAACTTGAAAAAACAATCCAAATCGAAGTCTTTTCAGAAACTATTCTTGTGGTTAGGTGTGGCAATAATTGTGTTTGTTCTGTTCATTGGAAATCAGCATAAAACAGGTCAGAACAATGAAAGCAACGGCTGTTGTCCGGTAGAAACACAATCTACGTTAGCGGATGAAAATGAATGTTGTGAAACACAGTCACAACCTAAACAGAAAGATAGTTGTTGCGACACTATACCTAATCAATAAACAGTTTTTAATTCAATAAATTATGAATACTTTATTAGATACATTACAGTATTTCGTGTTTATCACGATTGAGCTAATAGCATTATTTATGCTAATCAGCGCAGCCGTAGAAATAATACTGATGTACATTCCGGAAGAAAAAATCCGGAAGAAATTATCAGGTTCAGGCATTATAGGTAATATTATGGCTGCCGGATTTGGGGCATTAACTCCTTTCTGTGCTTGTTCCACTATTCCTATGACCGTAGGATTTTTAAATGCAGGAGTTCCTTTTGGTTCTACGATGTCTTTTCTGATAGCTTCTCCATTACTCAATCCTATTATTATAGGTATGTTGGGGGCATTAGTTGGATTTAAGGCTATGATTTTATATTTCATCATCGCCTTTATCTGTTCCGTTGCATTTGGGGCTATCCTCGAAAAAACAGGCGCACAGAAGTATGTTAAAAATGTCCGGGTAAAACCCAGTTGTTGTTCTGGTGCTGAACAGGTTGAAAATAAAAGGTTGCTTCCTTTTCGGCAAAAACTAAAGATTGCATTTATCAATGCGTGGGGTAGCCTTAGACCCATCATGGTATATTTACTGATAGGCGTTGCTCTCGGTGCAGGAATTTATGGCTATATGCCACAAGACTTTGTGTTGAAAATAGCAGGTGCAGACAATCCTTTTGCTATACCTGTTGCTGCCGTATTGGGTATTCCTTTATATATTCGGGCAGAAACGGCAATTCCCATCGGCATAGCCTTGATGGGCAAAGGAATGAGTATTGGGGCTGTTATTGCTCTTATTATCGGTGGTGCAGGAATGGCTATACCGGAAATGAGTATGCTTGCCAGTATATTCAAGAAAAAACTGGTAGGCACGATAGTAGCGGTTATCTTTTTAACGGCAGTTATCGCAGGTTATATGTTTAATCTGTTTTTATAGACACTTTAATTATTATAATGATGGAAGAAAAGAAAGATAAGAAGAAAGGTTTTTTTGCATCCTTGTTTACTCCTAAAACTTGTAGTTGCGGAGTACAAATAGAAGAATTGGCAGAAAATGAAAATCCGAAAAAGGATTTGAAAAAAAAGGAAGAAAAGGCATCAAAAGAAAATGATGCAGATAAAGACCAAAATACAACTTGTTGTTGTGGTTAAAATCATTTAGCAATATTCCGTTTTAAAGGAAACTACTTAATTCAATTTAAAAATTGACTATCTAATGTAGAAAGTATGCTTAATACATACTTTCTACATTTATTTCTATTAAAATATAAAGACAAACCTCTATTTGTTATATAAACAAGAGAAGAATATATGGCATGAATAGCGAAATCGAATATAAAAATTTCATAAAGAACATAGACCGTATCATCTATGAAAAAATAGATATTGATGATTGGAGTATTCCAATAGATTTAATTTTTGAAATTGTGGAGTTCTTACAAAAATCGCTGGAAGATTTGAGAACTATTGTTATGGAGCATCCATTTGTAAGCAAAGATGATGAAATTCATTTCTTTAAATATATAAAACCGGAAGTATTAGGACGTTTGTTATATTTCACAGAGGTTTATAGCGTTGAAATGAGAAAGCCGAATGGAAGTATTGATTCCATAAAAAAATATTATAATGATAGATTAAACGAACTAACTATCTATTTTGAAAGCAATTTGGATTTTTATCAGTATTACCGTTCTAAAGCAACACATTTAGACAGTCATTATTTTGTAACGGGGCATATTGATTTCAAACTTTGCCCGAATTGTACTCCTTATGACCGTGACCCTGAATTTTCAACTTGTTACGACCACAAAGCAGCACAAATCATAGCAAATGATATGCTTTGTATTTATCTAAACAAAAAATCACATAGTATTGATAAGCAAACTATCATTGAACAAAGCAGAGCCTTTCTTCCTGAACACCCTTTTAAATGGACGGGGACGAAAATTGCATTGGTGGAACTTGGATATGCAATTTATGCTGCGTGTGTTTTGAATAATGGTAAAGCAGATATAAAAGAGATAATGACTTATTTAGAAGCATTTTTTAATATTGATTTAGGTGATTATTATAGGACTTACATCACTATAAAAGACCGAAAAAAAGACCGGACTTCATTTTTGAGCAATTTGATTAAGAAGTTAATTCAAAAGATGGATGAAGATGATTGTCTTTAAATAAAACCAAACATAAAAACAACCAAGTATCTACCAACTTGGTTGTTTTTGTTTTTATACATTTCCATCTATTTTTTCTTGTTTTATAACCCCTAAATACAGTATTTTCAGGTAAATCTCTCTCAAAAATAAATCTTCCAACTTGGAAAGAGGTTGGAAGATTTATTTTTTCAAATGCTTCAACTTTGCAGCAAATCAATTAGTTAGCAAAATGGAGATAATAACATTCGAGTCAAAAGCCTACAAGGATTTAGACAACAAAATTACCGCTATCGCCGATTACATATTCAATCACACGGAAGCGGAAAGTACCAATGAAGATGAAATTTGGGTGGATAGTTACGAGGTCTGCACATTTTTGAAAATCAGTGAAAAGACACTGCAACGTTTGCGAGTAGCTGGAACTATTGCCTACTCCAATATTCGGGGGCGTTACTTCTACAAAATCAGCGAAGTAAAACGGATGCTGGAAGAACGACTGATAAAGAGCAATAAAGAGAATATTCAAGACCTGATAACCAACCACCACCTATATGTTAAGGAAAGAAGAAATCTTAGAAAGGACAAGTAACGGATTGTCCGTGTTCAAACACTATGTACCGGGTAATTGGCGGATAGGTCGAAATTTCTTGAACCCGCTTTATGAAGATAACAAAGCATCCTGTAATATCTATTTTGACCGCCGAAGTGGCATCTATAAAATGAAAGACTTTGGAAATGACAGTTATAGCGGTGATTGTTTCTTTTTCGTGGGACAACTTAAAGGGTTGGACTGCAATAATTCGATGAATTTTATAGAAATATTGGAAACCATAGACCGGGATTTGGGATTAGGACTGGCAACAGGTAACCCGATACCTGTTACCCGTAATTCTTGCCGTGTGGTGGATAATACACCGGAAGAAACCCCTGAAAGAGAAAGCAAGCCTTACCAGTTCAGGGAACAGAAATTTCCGCTTGCCGAATTAATGTACTGGCAACAGTATGGTATCACACCGGAAGTATTGGAACTGTACAAGGTCTGTTCCCTACGGGATTTTCAGAGTGTAACGGCGGATGGAACACCATTCACTTACACTTCGTCCGTAACAGAACCAATGTACGGATATAAAAGTAAACGATATATAAAACTGTATCGTCCATTCTCAAAAACTCGTTTCCTCTATGGCGGTAATTTCGGAGATAATTATTGTTTCGGATTGGAACAACTACCCGCAAAAGGTGATACACTGTTTATTACGGGCGGAGAAAAAGATGTCATGTCATTGGCTGCACATGGTTTCCATGCTATCTGCTTCAACAGTGAAACGGTGACTGTTCCGCCTACCCTGATTTATAAACTGACTTTCCGGTTTAAACACATCATCTTATTGTATGATACCGATAAAACGGGAAAGGAAAGCGCACGCAAACAGGAAAAGCAGTTGGAAGAATTTTCAGTTAAACGGCTGCTTTTACCGCTTTCCGGCACAAAAGAAGAAAAGGATATTTCCGACTATTTTAAAGCGGGTAATACCCGTGAAGATTTCCTGAAATTGTTTATTGAATTTTTAGACAACCTATATAGTGATACATTGATTATGCTTAAATCGTGCGAAATAGACTTCAACAATCCCCCGGCAAAAGCACAGGTGATAATCTCTGCCGGGGACGTTCCACTGGGGACACAAGGAAACCTGTTCGGCATTACGGGTGGCGAGGGAACAGGTAAAAGTAATTATATCGCTGCTATGTTGGCGGGCTGCATCTGCCAGCCGGATAAAGAAGTTGATACTCTCGGCATACAGATTACTGCCAACAATAAGCGCAAAGCGGTATTACTTTACGATACGGAACAATCCGAAGTACAACTGTTCAAGAATGTAAGTAACCTGTTGGCACGTGCGAAGCAACCGGACAAACCGGAAGAACTGAAAGCATTTTGTCTGACAGGGATGTCCCGCAAAGAACGTCTGCACGCCATTGTTCAGAGTATGGATAAATTCTATTACCAATATGGGGGCATACAGTTAGTAGTGATAGACGGTATCGCCGACCTTGTAAAAAGTGCCAATGATGAAGCGGAAAGTGTGGCGGTGATAGATGAACTATACCGACTGGCAGGAATTTATAATACCTGTATTCTCTGCGTACTGCATTTCGTACCCAACGGATTGAAGCTGCGGGGGCATTTAGGCTCCGAACTACAACGCAAGGCAGCGACTATCCTTTCAATCGAAAAGGATGAAGAACCCACACAATCGGTGGTAAAAGCCCTGAAAGTCCGTGACGGTAGTCCTTTGGACGTTCCTTTGATGCTTTTTGCTTGGGACAAAGCAGCCGGGATGCACATTTATAAAGGGGAAAAGCCACGAGAGGAAAAAGAGAAACGCAAGGAAAAGGAACTGGTATGCGTTGCCCGTGATATTTTTGGACGGCAGACACATATCACCTATATAGACCTGTGCGAACAGTTGCAGCAGATTTTGGACGTGAAAGAACGTACTGCCAAAAGCTATGTTCGTTTCATGCGGGAACGGGATATTATCATTAAAGACCCGTCCAACCAAAGTTATTTTATGATTGGTTTAATTTAATCAGGTAGCCTTATGTATATAGATAAAGACGATTTTACCGCATGGATGGAGCGTATCATGGATAGGTTCGATATGCAGGACAAGAAAATAGACCGGGTGATAAAAGGACGTAATTGTTTGGATGGGGAAGAACTACTGGATAATCAGGATTTATGCTTGTTTCTGAAAGTAGCCCCTCGAACACTGACCCGTTATCGAAAAAAAGGAATACTCCCTTTCCTTATGTTGGATGGTAGATGTTATTACCGTGCCACGGACGTACACAAGTTAATCCGTGAGAAAACCGACTAATTTTTTCTTTTCTAATGGCTTTTAATCCTGTTTTGTCGTGAGATAAGGCAGGATTTTCTTTTTCCTGTTCGGGTATATCCGGGACTTTCTGTATATTTGCAACAGTTTCATTAGAGAAAACGATAGAGGTAAAAGAACCTCTATTTATATATAACATAACGTTCGCAGAACGTCTTGACACAGAAAACTGGTAATTTTCAAAAAAGACAAGACCCAAAGCGCAATGTTTCATGCTGTATGTGCATACGGCGTGGACTTGCCTGTCTTGTCTTTTAGGTATACCAGTGCCTCTGTGTCGGGATAGCGTGAGTTCACGCTTTTTTAGACGTACTGGCGAACAGTTTGTAACTAAAAACTGTTTGATACCAACTTATGAAACATTTAAAAACTTGTATTGCTATATCTCTCGATGGCTTCATTGCCCGAAAAGATAATGATTTGGGCTGGATGCCGGAAAACGTTAAAAAGGAAATTTCGGCAGCTTATGAACACCCCCGTATATTTCTTGCCGGAGTGAATACCTATAACATGATTTTTAAACGTTGGGGCGGATGGCCGTACAAAAGTAAAAAGACTTTTGTAGTGTCCCACTACGACACCAATGTGACGAAAAAGGAGAATGTAACCTTTCTTACTGATATGCCTTTACGTGCGGTAAATGAACTTAAATCAAGTTCGGAAACCGATATTCAGGTTATTGGCGGCGGTAAATTTATAACTTCACTGATTGAAGCGTCTTTACTGGATGAAATAACGCTGTATATTGTTCCGGTCATGCTGGGGGACGGTATCAAGTTTATAGGAAAAACATTCGGGTCGAAATGGGAACTGACCGGACACCGGGTTATAGACAAACAGGTCGTTTGTGTGACCTACCAGTATAAAGGGGAATAATTGAAAAAGCACCCGGTATCCCTCCGGGTGCTTCAACCACAAAAATTTCAATTATAAATCTATCTATAACGAAACTTTCTGTGGCAAATATAACGATTTTCATCTTATTTCTTCGGTTTGCCTTTCTTTTCAGGGAACACGAAAGTAACATTAAACTGCTCGTCAAAGGCAAGTGAAGCGTCAAAGACTTTGCCGTTCTTGCTTTTAAAACCTTTGATTAGCCCGGTTTTCCCGGTAGTCACCAGTTCGGTAATCTGTTTGTCCGTTAGCTGCTTGTCGCTCTTGTTGCGGAAGATGGTAACGGAACAATCCACATTGGAACATTTGGCGACTTTCGGATAGAAAAGGATGCGCCCGGTCTTGCATTTGGGGCAAATGCAACCACTACCCGAAGCGAAAGAAAGTTGAACGTCCAAAAGTTCAGCCGTGATTTGCCGTGCATACACTTCGATACCTTTACGGAACGTGTCGGGGTTCATTTCTCCGCTTTCTATTTTGGCAAGCGTATTTTCCCACATTCCCGTCATTTCAACGTCTGCTATCTTCTTGTCCCGGATGATGTTGTAAACGACAAGTCCCTTTTCGGTCGGGGCAAGGTTCTTTTTCTCCCGGACGATATACTGGCGGGAAAACAGCGTCTCGATGATGGCTGCCCGTGTTGCGGGTGTGCCGATACCCGTATCTTTAATGCTGGCTTTCAGGTCGGCGTTTTCCAGTTCCTTACCTGCTGTTTCCATCGAAGAAAGCAAACTGCTTTCCGTGTGTAACGGTTTGGGCTTGGTCTGTTTCTCCAGTAGTTCAATGCCGGAAAGCGGTAAACTATCTCCGTCCTGCATGGCGGGCAAAGTGGCGTTATCTTCTCCGTCCTCTTTTTCGCCGAATACGGCACGCCATCCGGCGGACTTGATTACAGACCCTTTGACCGTGAAAAGCGCCCCTGCACATTCCAGCGTTACACTGGTAACGTCTTTGACGCATTTTTCAGAAAAGGCTTCCAACATTCGCCCGGCTATCAGTTCGTAAACTGCCTGTTCGTCTGTTTCCAGTTTACCGGGCAGGTTTTCCGTTACTATCAGGGCGTGATGGTCTGTTACCTTTCCATCGTTCACGGAACGGGAATTTAAGGCTTTGCCTTTCATCCCGGCAGCATATCCGGCAAAGCGGGCGTACTGTTCCAAATTAACAAGACGTTCTGAAATTTCCTCGAACACGTCCTGTGAGATATAACGGCTTCCGGTTCGGGGGTAGCTGATTAGTTTACCCTCGTATAACTTTTGTGCGATGGATAGGGTTTTGTCTGCGGAAAAATTCAGTTTCGTATTCGCTTCTTTTTGAAGCGTGGTTAAATCATAGAGTAAGGGCGGTTCTTGGTTCACTTCTTTACGTTCTACGGTTTTCACCTGTACTGTTTCCGCTTCCTTTATCCTTTGCAGCGTGTCGATGGCGGGCTGCTGCATATCGTATTTGTCTGCGGATAGTGCAGCAAAGGAAACATTGTCCTTTACTGCCTGTAATTTCAGTTGCCAATACTTTTGCGGGACAAAGTTCTTGTTCTCTAAAAAGCGGGTACATATCATTGCCAACGTGGGCGACTGTACCCGTCCCAAAGAAAAAATGCCTTGTCCGGCTGCCACACTTAAAGCCTGTGTACCGTTAATTCCTATCAAATAATCCGCTTCGCTGCGTGCCTGTGCCGAAAGGAAAAGGTTATCATACAGGCTGCCGGCTTTCAGGTTTTGCAGTCCCTCACGGATTGACTTGTCGGTAAGGCTGCTTATCCATAAACGGACAAAAGGCTTGTTACATCCGATATACTGGTAGATGTACCTGAATATAAGTTCTCCCTCTCTCCCTGCATCGGTGGCGACAATTATCTTATCCGACTGGTCGAATACGTCTTTGATTACCTTTAGTTGTTTCAATGCGCCGGGGTCTGCCTTGTACCCTTTTTCCGCTTTCACTTGTCGGGGTGTAAGTTGAAAATTCTCCGGGATAATAGGCAGACTTTCCCGGCGGAAACTCTGTATGCCGTATGCTTCCGGCATTGCCAAACCGACAAGATGGCCGAACGCCCAGGTAACGAGATACCCGTTACCTGAAAGATAGCCATCCTGTTTTTCATTCGCTCCTAAAATACGGGCAATGTCCCTTGCCACACTTGGTTTTTCTCCAATTACTGCAATCATTCTAATTTCGATTTTAATTGTTCTACTTCTTTTTGTCTTAGGATTTTCCGGTCATAGTAGGTGTGATAACCATCTATATAATATTGTCGGTTCTGCTCGTCTATGGCTTCCCAGTCTGTTTTGTAACAGGCGAAGAAAAACAGGGCGAAACCGACAATCGGGATAAGGATTAACACCGCTATCATCTTTTGCGTCCCCTGCTTTGTTTGGGTTTGTCCGTCTGCTCCTGCTTCTCCTTTTTATCCTGCTTGGTCTTTTGTTTTTCAGTAGGCTTGTCCTGACCCTTTTTCAAGGGTTCTTTCACTTTCTTGGTGGCTTCGTTGGTCTTGCCCTCCGAATTGACCGCTACCTGTGTGCGGTTCTTGCTGGCGGGGGTAATTTCTTTCACGGCGGAACGGTCAAAGCTGGGGTTGTCACTGTAAAAGCCCAACTTTTTCTTATCATGGTTCACCTGAATATAAGCATCGTATTCGACCCCTCGCTTATCTTTCAGCCCGACAACAAAGATGGTCTTGTCATTGACTAAATCCTGCTGTTGTTGGCGGGATAGCTCTATTCCTGAAATGCTTTTGGGAATGGTTACACCGTCACTGGTGACAAGGCTGTTCTGCTGCGTCTGTTTCTGTTGCTGCTCCTGTGACTGTTTGGTATTGGGATAGATAAATTCCAGATTTTTCTTGTCCGCATTGACCTGAACGGTTGCGGAAAAGGGATTTTTACGGTTGGAAATCATATTTTCAAGGAATACCCCTTTTCCTTCCCGTAAGGCTTGCTGTTGTTCCTTGTTCAGTTTGACACCCTTTATTTCATCCGGTATTTGGACGCTGCTTGCACGCATGGAAACCAGTTCGTTTGTTACCTTATCCACGCTGACGAAAGAGGGTATCATTTCTCCCGTGATATAGTTTTTCAGGTTTACTATCCGTCCCATGTTTCCCGTTTCAAGAAGATTGGCTTTATCCTCTTTGGAAAATTCATGTCCGAAGAACGGGCGTTCAAGTTCCGGCTTTTGTCGGATGCCGTGTATCGCCAAAACTACATTTCCGTCTTTGTCGTGCCGGAAAGATAAACGTGCGTCCAGTTTCATAATGGCTGAATTGTAGTTTCCGGCGATGGTAAACGCTCCGGGCGACTTGTACCCCCTTAGCATGGGTTCTAAAGCCTTTGACTTTTCAAGCTGTTCTTTGGATAGACCGAAATTCTTCAAGGCTTCCCAGTCCACTTTATCCGGGTCAATCACATACTTGCTTTTGTCGGGTTGCTGCGGTGCTTGCGCCGTTGCTCCCGTTTCTTTGGCTGGCTGCTGTGCCTGTGGTTGTTGGGCTTGGGTTTCCTGCTGTCCTTTCTTCGCTTCCTGCTTCACGGTTTCAGGTGTTACCCGGTAACGCTCTATGCCCGCTTCATTTTCAGGTGTCGGATGATTGAAGTTATCCCTGATTATCGGCTCGATTTTGGGAAGTTCAATCTTAGGGATTTTGAAGAAGTTGAAGCGGGTCGGGTTCTTCAACTGGTTCATCATATTGGAAAAGAAGTTGGAAAAGAAATCGCCGTGACGGTCGAATTTCAGAAGTTCGCTGTTGTTCTCCGATGGGACGGTTTGGAGTTCCCCGTTTTCATCCACGCCTTTTACTGCGCTGATTGTCTTTTTCTCCTTATCCAGTACAAGAAGAATATCCATCATCTGTTCGTCAGTGGTGGATTGGCTGGCTGTGTTTACGTCCATAATGTTTTGAATTTTAGTGAGTAAATAAAAATTTCGGAAGTAAAAGTAAGGATGAAATAGAGTATATTTAAGGCTTTGGGAATAGGTGGCTTCATTAGTCCCTGTTTGTCCTTATTTGTCCCTGCCAATAAAAACGGCAGCCTGTAAAAAGCTGCCGTTTATCTGAAAAATCTTCTATTCTTCTGTTTTTATTAAGTGCTGCAAATTGGGGTCGTTCTTAATCCGTTCCATTTCGTCTGTGACAATCTGCTGGACTTCCTGCTTGACCCGATTGTAATTTGCCTGTATTTCTTCCTGCATCCGGTCGTTCCCGTCCTCGTCCCTAAAATCTATGATTTGGGGCAGTTTTTTGTAGTTGGCGGTTTCCCTTTTCACTTGCTCGTTATCCACCACAATTTCCGCATGGAATATTTTCTGTTCTATCCTTTCATCGAAATTGTCGCTGACCGCACCCACAAACATACCCTGTGTTAAGTTGGATATTTTACTGGGCGGTATCAAACTATCCATCTGCGTACTGATTGAGGTTGATTTGTCATTCCGGTTGATAGTCATGCTTTGGCGTTTTTGCAGTACCTTTCCGAAACGGTCGCTTAATGTTTTAGCCGTTTCAGAAACCACCTGACCGCTAAAGATATTTCCTACTGTATTTTCGATTACTTTGCTTTCCTTGTCCCCATAATCCCGGCGTAACTGGCTGAAATCCTGAAAGCCCAAACAGACCGCTACCTTGTTGCTTCGTGCCGTTGCTATCAGGTTATCCAGTCCCCGAAAATAGATGGTCGGTAATTCATCTATGATTACAGAACATTTCAGTTGGTGCTTCTTGTTTATAAGCTTCACGATACGGGAATTATACAGACCCAAAGCACAGGAATAGATATTTTGACGGTCGGGATTATTGCCTACCACCAATATTTTAGGTTCTTCCGGGTTGTTTATATCCAGTGAAAAATCGTCCCCTGTCATTACCCAATATAAAGCCGGGCTTATCATGCGGGAAAGCGGTATTTTAGCGGATGCAAGCTGCCCTTGCAACTGGTCTTGCGCATTGGATTCCCATGCGTCCATGAACGGCGAAAGGTAGTTTTCCAGTTCGGGATAACTGGTTAAAATCGTGAATGTATCGGCATATTTCTTATTCAGAAATTCGATTGCGTGCGGGAATGTACAAAACTTACCGCCCTGATAGATTTTCAAAAACCAAATGATAGAAGCCAGTAAGATAATCGGACTTTCTACAAAGAAATCCCCCTGTTTGGTTATCCAACTGCGGTTCAAATTTAACATGATTGTGTAACTGGCTTCGTAAGCATCCGATATGTCCGTCATAAATGCCGGATTTATCGGGTTACATCGGTGGCTCTTACGTGGGTCGTCAAAATTGATTATGTAAAATTTGGGCTTCACCTTGTATCCTTCCGAATGGTTAAGTAAATGATTGTAGGTTATCTCCGAAAGGTCGGGAAATTTGTAGTCATACAGATACATTGCGAAACCCTTTTCTATTTGCTGTTTGATAAATTGGTTTACGACACAAAAAGACTTCCCACTGCCCGGATTTCCAACAACGATGCACGCACGAAAAATTGCTACAACGTTTATCCATCCATCGTTCCACTTCTTTTTATAGTAGAAACGAGAACGAAGATTTACGGAATATTCGTTTTCTATCAGGCGTGTTTCCTGTGCGAAACTTTCATTCTCTAAATTAAACACATCATCCATCAGGTTATTTTTCAACAGGCGGGAAATCCATACTCCGGCAGCCAATAGTGAAAGATACCCGGCTGTCATGGTAAAGATATACAAACTTGTATTCGCTACCAGTGGCAACGGTAAAGCCAATAGCCACCAGTTCAAGAAGAACAAGATAAAACCGATTGTCAGGAATACATAAATCTTGTTCCATGTGATTTTTTCCTCTTTCACTCCCTTTGTACCCAAACAGGAAAGCGCAAGAAATACCACTGAAAAAAGTTTGGTATATAGGATATTGGAGAACAGCCCGGCGGTACGCTGGAAGTTCAACAGGATTTTATCGACTACCCCGATATTGATACCCCATTCCCGGAATGACTGGTAACAAAACCAGTAAATGTTTATCACTACAAATAAAATACTGATTGCCCGCATAAAGTCCATGACCTTTGCAAGTCCTCTTAAATCATCTTCATTCTGCATAATTGAAATTTTTATAGTTATTAAATACGTCTTTGTTTCTTCTTCTTTTTCTTCTTGGGTGGCGGAACTTGGCTGTTGTCGGGTGGCGTATCGTCCCCACCGGATAACAGGCTGAACAGTCCTGCAATGGCTTTTCCTGTATTTTCAAGGTGTCCGGTCGGGTTATATTCCGGCGTGTGTTCCTGCCTTTCCTGTTTGCTGTTTCCCGACAAAGTACGGGAGCCGGAAAACAGGTCGTTGAACACATTGGCGGAAAAGTCCTTTCCCAACCGTGAACCGTTCAGGACGGTACGGTTTTCGTGGTCTATGAATGTTACACCGTATATCCTGCCTGTATCGTTCTGCCGGAAAAGAACATCTATACTTTTCTTTTTCAATTCCGTAATAAGCTGTTCCCGGCTACGGGCGGATTTCATCACTGCGCCGACTGTCCGGCGGGTACGCTCTTTCAGGTTCTTGTCCTGAATGTCCTTTGTAGATTTCTTGATATGTCGCTGGATGGCTTCGTAACCTACCGACTTACCCAAAGAAGAAGATTTGAACGGGTTTCCCTGCTTTTCTCCCTTGTCATTGGTCGCCGAATAGACAATGCCGTTATAGGGTTTGCCGTTCACTTCCCCTTTCACTTCCTCCGCCTGTACATTATATATAGATAGCAACGCTTTGTATTCCGTGAAACTTTGGAAACGGTAGCTACTGGCAAGGGCTTTCACCGTATTGGATAACTGGTGCTTTACGTCCCCTGCCCGGTAGTCCACCTTTTTAAGTTCGGGGCGTTCGGTTGCCTGTTTCTTCTCCGCCGGATGCAGCCCGTATTTCTGTTCCAGTTCACGGGTGATTTGTTTGCTGCGGATATGCTCGAACTTGTCGTTTATCTTTTTGCCTGTTTCATCTACCCGGATGGAAACGATATGTATATGATGCCTTGCAATATCTTCGTGCTTATACACCATATACGGCTGGTTGCCGTACCCCAACTTATCCATATACTCTTTGGCAATATCCGAAAGCTGGCTGTCGGAAAGCACATCGTCCGGGTGCGGGTTCAGGGAAATATGGATAATCGGCTTTTCCGTTTTCAGGTCTGCGGGCAGGTGCATATCGAAACATTCCATACATCGCCGGATGCTGAAATTTCCGTCCTCGCTCTCAAACATACGGTTGCTTAAAAGTACCTTCCCCTGTTCTTCATCCACCTTGTTTTGGTTGTAGGAAAGCGCACCGAACAGGGAACTGCCTACGCTTATCTTTGCAACCATCTTGTTTCAAACTCACGGGTCAGTTCAATAATTTGGCGGTTCAGGTCAGCAAGTTCCATCGTTGCCTTTTCCAGTTTATAGAGAAAAGCGAGAGCTTTCTTTTCTGAAAAATTGGTATTGAGAGCCTTTACCACCTGATTATAATTCACGGCGATACCCCTGTACTGGGAATATAAAGCGGTCAGTCGGGTATAATATTCGACTGCCGCCTTGTCGATTTTAATCACTTTGAACGGTTCGCCGAAGATACGGGCGGTGATAAAATGCGCTTTGGTGCGCATACCCGACTGGTCGAACAATGCCAAAAAGCGGGCGTGGTCTATCGCATTGAAGCTGATAGAGTACCGGAACACTGCCGGGTCTGCTTTGGGCTTTCGTCCTGCGCCACCCGGACGGGGCGCATTTTCATTTTTCTGTTTCATGCTATATTTTTTAAAGGGTTACGACTTCGGAGTGACCCTATCCCGGCTTCGTCCGGGCAAGGCGTTCAAAGCTGCTGAAAGAATTTCAAGCTGCTTTGAACACACCTTGCTATTTGCCAGTGCAAATAAAAATCCGCCTACGGACGGATTGGAGTTAGCGGATATTGGAACGCTCCCGACACCGGGGGCTTGGTTAGCCTGACCGATACCTTTCGGTTGCAAAGTAATAGGTATTAAAAATGCTGTGAAATAGCGGGTTATAGGACAAATGAGGACAAACGGGGACATTTGAGGACACATCTCGAAAGGGGTTGTTTTTCTACGTTTATTTGTCCCGGATTTAAGAAAGAAAGCAATATGGATAGATGGATATATGTAACGGAAAGCAGACGGAAAGAAAGCGGTTTTGAAAACTTGAAAACAAGATTTCAAGATTGCAATCTTTCAAGAAAGCAGGAAAGCAAACCGGATGGAATGATTGAAAGGAAACGGTCATTCAATCGGGAAAGCAAACTGTCTGCAAAGAAAACAAGCTGTCTTTGTGGAATGAATGAAAACAAAAAAGCAAGAAAGAAAACAGGCTGTCTTTGCAGAAAGAAAACAATCATTCCGGCTTTCGAGCTTTCAACATGGAACAAAAGAAAACTGTCCGTCAATCTGAACGGATGGAATGAAATAAAGATGTATCACAATAATTCAAAATGACAATGAAGAAAGAAACCTTGTATGTGGCTTTCTCCACCCAAAAGGGCGGGGTCGGCAAAACAACGTTCACCGTCTTGGTGGCAAGTTACCTATATTACCTGAAAGGGTATAACGTGGCGGTCGTGGATTGTGACTACCCGCAACATTCTATTTCTGCCATGCGCAAACGGGATGCCGAACAGGTAAACGGCGATGAGTATTACAAACAGCTTGCCTTTCATCAGTTCAAAGCATTGGGAAAGAAAGCCTACCCGGTGCTTTGCAGTTCACCGGACGAAGCGATAAAAACGGCGGATGAATTTCTTGCGTCTGCCGGGTCGGATTATGATGTGGTCTTTTTCGACCTGCCCGGAACGGTGAACAGTGAGGGTGTTATCAATTCGCTTTCAGGGGTGGACTACATTTTCACTCCCATAGCCGCCGACCGGGTGGTATTGGAAAGCAGCCTTTCCTTTGCGGTGGCTATCGACAAACTGCTGGTAAAGAATGAAGCGTGCCGACTGAAAGGGCTGCACCTGTTTTGGAACATGGTAGATGGGCGGGAAAAAACAGACCTGTACACCCTGTATGAACAGACCATTGGGGAACTGGAATTACCCCTTATGAAAGTATTTATCCCGGACACCAAAAGGTTTAAAAAGGAACTGGACGCACAACGCAAAACCGTGTTCCGTTCTACGCTGTTCCCGGCGGACAAACGGCTGGTAAAAGGCAGTAACATGGAAGAACTGATAACCGAAATCGCATACCTTATTAAATTGTAATGATATGGCAAAGCAAAGCGGCGGGAAACCGCAAATTGACGAGGATTTTATGAAAGAGATTATTTCACAGGGCTTGCCCGTGAAGAAACAGGAAACGCCATCGGTGATGGTGGAAACACCGGAGAAACCGGATGATAAAGCGGAAACAGTAGATAAAGTGGAAACGGCAAAGGAAGAAAAGGCGGTGAAAGAACCTGCCCGCCGGAAAAAGAACACTCCGGGCGATTACCGGGAAACCTATTTTATGCGGGTGGACTTGACCGACCGCCAACCGTTATATGTCAGCCGTACCACACACGAAAAGCTAATGAAGATAGTAACCGTTATCGGCGGACGCAAGGCAACCGTGAGCAGCTATGTAGAAAATATCCTGCTCCGGCATTTCGACCAGTTTCAGGTTGAGATAAACGAACTGTACGAAAGCAAATTTGAAAAGCCGTTCTGATATGTTGAAATGGTTTATTATCGGAACACTCCTGTATTACGCCGTTCTCTTATGGCGATACAGGGATAGCTTGGGAACATGGTTCACGGGTGGGAAAAAGCAGCCGGAACAACCGGAAAGCAAACCGACTGTGAAAACAGGAAACGGTGATTGCCTTGTAGGTGCAAGTCGTTACCGAATGGGACAAATGAGGACAAATAGGGACATCTTAGGACACCTTTCAAAAGGGGTTGATAATGCTTCTATATTTGTCCCGCAAAGCGGTGAAACAGTAACTGAAACACCTGCTGCGCAAGCGATTGATACCGAATTTGAAATGGAGTTTGAAACGGAAGATACGGAAGAAACGGACGTTTCGGCGGATGAAATTGAAGCGGAAGAAATCGCCTGCTACATGGGTGACGGTGAACCGGAAATGGCACAGGGTATCACGCTGGGGGAACTGGCGCAAATGGTACAGGTCATTCAGATAAAACAAGCATCCGAAACGGAAGAACGGCAAGCGGTACAAACCATCTGCCGGACGGAAACAAACCTGTTTCATTCGCTGGTGGAGCAGATTAACGGGGGCAGGTCACGGGTGGCGGAACTTTTACAAAAGCATGAGATACCCGTGCCCGCCACTGTCCCGGCTGCCGTAAGTAATGAAATGGCAGATTTTGACATGAACGATTTTCTTTAATGGTAAACTTTAAATAATAAGATGATGAAACAAAGAGATTACGGTTAAGACAAACCTTTCTGAACACTGGGGAACACTCCCCGCAACCACAAAAATATCAATTATTAATCACTCCGCCGGGCGGACTATCCAACCGCCCGGCAATTTAAAAATCAATGTATTTATAATGAAAAAGAAAGTTCTCTTTTCGGCAGTCGCTCTATTGGCTGCATCCGCTACGTTTGCACAAGGTAACGGTATGGCGGGTATTACAGAAGCAACCAATATGGTAACATCCTATTTTGACCCGGCGACAAAATTAATTTACGCCATCGGTGCGGTGGTGGGCTTGATTGGCGGCGTGAAAGTATATGGCAAGTTTTCTTCGGGCGACCCCGATACCTCAAAAACGGCGGCTTCGTGGTTCGGTGCTTGTATCTTCCTGATAGTCGCTGCCACTATCCTACGTTCATTCTTCCTCTAAAAGAACGGACTATGGCAGACTATCCGATTAACAGGGGGATAGGCAAGCCAGTTGAGTTTAAAGGGTTGAAAAGTCAATATCTTTTCATTTTTGCGGGCGGGCTGTTAGCCCTGTTCGTGCTTTTCATCATCATGTACATGGTAGGCATTAACCAGTGGGTGTGTATCATCTTCGGCGTTACTTCGGCAACGCTGCTTGTATGGCTCACATTCCGGTTAAATGAAAAGTACGGGACACACGGGTTAATGAAATTGTCCGCACGCAAAAGCCACCCTTTCCATATCATCAACCAAAAAGCCATATCCCGATTATTCCATTTATAAACAAGCATCGAAATGAGAAATATATTAAAAGCGACTACGCTGGAAAACAAGTTTCCACTATTCACGGTGGAAAACGGGTGCATCGTTTCCAAAGATGCCGATATAACGGTGGCGTTCCGGGTGGAACTGCCCGAACTGTTCACCGTTACGGCAACCGAATACGAAGCGATACATTCCGCTTGGAACAAGGCGGTAAAGGTGCTGCCTGATTACAGCATCGTACACAAACAGGATTGGTTCATCAAAGAGAACTATGCGCCTGACATCCAAAAGGATGATTTGAGTTTCCTTTCCCGTTCCTTTGAACGGCATTTTAATGAAAGACCGTTTTTAAATCATACCTGCTATTTATTCCTGACGAAAACAACAAAGGAACGTAGCCGGATGCAGAGTAATTTTTCCACTCTCTGCCGGGGCTTTCTTGTCCCCAAAGAGATAAAGGATAAAGAAACGGTTACAAAGTTCCTCGAAGCGGTGGGGCAGTTTGAAAGTATTATGAACGATTGCGGTTTCATTACCCTTACCCGCCTGAACTCGGACGAAATCACCGGAACAAAGGAAACGGCGGGTATCGTAGAAAAATACTTTTCACTCTCACAGACCGACACCACCACACTCAAAGATATTTCACTGGGTGCTGACGAAATGAAGATTGGCGACAATATTCTTTGTCTGCATACCCTTTCGGATGCGGAAGATATGCCGGGCAAGGTGGGAACAGATACCCGCTATGAAAAGCTATCCACCGACCGGAGCGATTGCAGATTATCTTTTGCTTCTCCGGTGGGCGTGCTACTCTCCCGTAACCATATCTATAACCAGTATATCTTCATTGATGACCATACGGAGAACCTGAAACAGTTTGAAAAGATGGCTCGCAATATGCACTCCCTTTCCAAATACAGCCGTGCCAATCAGATAAATAAGTCTTGGATAGAGGAATATTTGAACGAAGCCCATTCACTGGGGCTTATCTCCGTCCGTTGCCATTGTAATATCATGGCATGGAGTGACGACCGGGACGAACTCAAACACATTAAAAACGATGTGGGGTCACAGCTCGCACTTATGGAGTGCAAGCCACGCCACAACACCACCGACACGCCGACCTTGTTTTGGGCGGGAATACCCGGCAATCAGGCGGACTTCCCGGCGGAAGAAAGTTTCTACACATTCATCGAACAGGCTCTTTGTATGTTCACCGAAGAAACGAACTATAAAAGTTCGCTTTCTCCCTTTGGTATCAAGATGGTGGATAGGGTCACAGGAAAGCCGTTGCACATTGATATTTCAGATTTACCCATGAAGCAGGGCATTATTACCAATCGCAACAAGTTTATACTTGGGCCGAGTGGTAGCGGTAAATCATTTTTTACCAATCACATGGTGCGCCAGTATTACGAACAAGGGGCACACGTGCTGTTGGTTGATACCGGAAACAGTTACTTAGGACTGTGTGAAATGATAAACCGGAAAACACACGGGGAAGATGGGATATATTTTACCTATACCACCGAAAACCCGATAGCGTTCAATCCTTTCTATGTTGAAAATGGGATATTTGATATTGAAAAGAAAGAGAGTATCAAAACGCTTATTCTGACCCTTTGGAAAAGGGATGATGAAGCACCCACACGGGCGGAAGAAGTGGCTTTGTCAAACGCTGTTAGTTCCTATATCGAACTGATTACTAAGGATAGTTCGGTTACTCCCTGCTTCAATACGTTCTATGAGTATGTGAGGAATGACTACCGGGAACACCTGCAAGAAAAGAACGTCCGGGAAAAGGATTTCGATATAGACAACTTCCTGAATGTATTAGAACCTTACTACAAAGGGGGCGAATATGACTATCTGCTGAACTCCGACAAAGAACTTGATTTATTACACAAACGCTTCATTGTCTTTGAGTTGGACAATATCAAAGACCACAAAATTTTGTTTCCGATTACTACTATTATCATCATGGAAGTTTTTATTTCCAAAATGCGTAAACTAAAGGGTATCAGGAAATTAATATTAATTGAAGAAGCGTGGAAAGCGATTGCATCGGCGAACATGGCAGACTACATAAAGTATCTCTATAAAACCGTTAGAAAGTATTTCGGCGAAGCGATTGTAGTCACACAAGAAGTGGAAGATATTATATCTTCTCCCATTGTAAAAGAGAGCATTATAAACAATTCGGATTGTAAAATACTGCTCGACCAACGTAAATATTTGAATAAATTCGATAGCATACAGAACCTTTTGGGACTGACCGATAAAGAACGTTCACAAGTGCTTTCCATCAACCTTGCCAACCATCCCAACCGGAAATATAAAGAAGTTTGGATAGGCTTAGGCGGTACACAATCAGCCGTATATGCTACCGAAGTGAGTTTGGAAGAATATTACACGTTCACAACGGAAGAAACGGAAAAAATGGAACTTTTCGCTTTATCCGAAAAGTTAGGTGGCAATCTCGAACTGGCTATCAAACGGCTTGCCGAAAGCAAGCGAAATCCCGAAAAATAATCAATCAACAATTTAATAATCAATCAGTATGAAACATTCAAAATTCCTGTTTCCGGTGCTGTTATGCACCTTGTTACTTGGGCTTTCCTCCTGCAAGGAAACGAACACCGACCGTCTTAGGGCGATGCGTGGTGACTGGGAAAGCGTGAAAAACCGTCCGGCGTTTACCCTCTTTGAGGAAAACGGGCATTACCGGGTAACAACCTATCGAAAGACCTACCGGGGGACTATCCAAACGGAAACCTATCAGATTTCAGAACAAGACGGAAACCTGTTCATCGAAACGGGGCTTTCCGTCCTGCTGACTTATGACAAGGAGAACGACCGGATTTTACTTTCACCCGGCGGAGAATATAAACGGAGTAAACAACCAGTAAAGAAATAAGCGTATGAAAACAAAGATTATAATGCTGCTCGTAGTATGCAGCCTGTTTGCCGGAAAGGTAAACGCACAGTGGGTGGTGAGTGACCCCGGCAACTTGGCACAAGGGATTATCAATGCGTCAAAGAACATTATTCAGACTTCTTCGACCGCACAGAATATGATAAAGAATTTTCAGGAAACAGTAAAGATTTATCAACAGGGAAAAGATTATTATGATGCCTTAAAATCAGTGCATAACCTTGTCAAAGATGCACGGAAAGTGCAAAAGTCTATCCTGCTTATCGGGGAGATTTCCGATATATATGTGAACAGTTTTCAGAAGATGCTTTCGGATGAGAACTACACAACGGATGAACTTTCAGCCATTGCCTATGGCTACACCCAACTGTTGCAGGAAAGTTCCGATGTACTGGAAGAAATGAAAGGTGTTGTGAACATCAACGGGCTTTCCATGTCGGACAAAGAAAGGATGGACGTTATCGACCGGACGTATAACGCCATCAGGAACTACAGGGATTTGGTGAGTTACTACACCCGAAAGACTATTTCCGTTTCCTACCTGCGGGCGAAAAAGAAAAAGGACACCGACCGGGTAATGGCTCTTTATGGTTCGGCGGATGAACGTTACTGGTAACTTCCAAAAATAAGTAGTATGTTATTAGCAATCGAATTTGATAACCTGCATCAGATACTCCGTAGTTTATATACGGATATGATGCCACTTTGCGCAAACATGGCGGGGGTAGCCAAAGGAATAGCGGGACTGGGGGCTTTGTTTTATGTGGCTGCCAAAGTATGGCAGTCGCTCGCCAGTGCCGAACCGATAGACGTTTACCCTTTGCTCCGTCCCTTTGTGATTGGCTTCTGTATTATGTTCTTTCCGACTTTTGTACTGGGTACGATTAACAGCGTTATGTCGCCAGTAGTCAAGGGGTGTAACAATATGCTCGAAACGCAAACTTTCGATATGAATGCCTACCGGGAACAAAAGGACAAACTGGAATATGAAGCGATGGTGCGCAATCCGGAAACGGCTTACCTTGTTTCGGATGAAGCGTTTGACAAGCAAATAGATGAACTGGGATGGTCTGCCAAAGATATTGCCACAATGGGCGGTATGTACATGGATAGGGCAGCCCACAATATCAAACAATCCGTCCGGGACTGGTTCAGGGAACTTTTGGAACTGCTCTTTCAATCGGCAGCCCTTGTGATAGATACTATCCGAACCTTTTTCTTGATTGTCCTTGCCATACTGGGTCCGATAGCCTTTGCCATCAGTGTATATGATGGCTTTCAGGCGACACTGACCCAATGGATAACAAGGTACATTTCCGTTTACCTGTGGTTACCCGTTTCAGACCTATTCAGTTCCATACTTGCCCGAATACAGGTGCTTATGTTGCAAAAAGATATTCAGGAGCTATCAGACCCCAATTTTGTACCGGACGGAAGTAATAGTGTGTACATTATTTTTATGATAATCGGTATCATCGGTTACTTCACTATCCCCACCGTATCGAACTGGATTATTCAGGCGGGCGGAATGGGTAATATGAGCCGGAATATAAACAGTACCGCCAATAAAGCGGGCAGCGGGGCTGGTGCGGTAGTCGGTGCTGCAACCGGAAACGCTGGTGGCAGGGTCGGCGGTAAACTAATCAAAAGTAATCAATAATTAAAAATCAAGATGGAATTTAAAAGTTTAAAGAACATTGAAACCAGTTTCAAACAGATACGTCTTTTCGGTATCGTGTTTGTCGTTATGTGTACCCTGATAACGGGTTATGCCGTTTGGAACTCCTACACGTTTGCCGAAGCGCAACGGCAAAAGATTTATGTGCTGGACGGTGGCAAATCGTTGATGCTTGCGCTTTCGCAAGACCTGACACAAAACCGTCCGGTCGAAGCAAGGGAACACGTGAAGCGTTTTCACGAACTCTTTTTCACGTTATCCCCTGACAAGAACGCTATCGAAAGCAATATCAAACGGTCGCTGTTCCTTGCCGATAAGAGCGCATTTAATTATTACCGTGACCTCTCGGAAAAAGGGTATTACAACCGTATCATTTCGGGCAATATCAGCCAAACCATACAGATAGACAGTGTTTCTTGCAATTTCGATGTGTACCCGTATGCGGTGGCGACTTATGCCCGGCAAATGATTATCCGTGAAAGCAGCGTGACCGAAAGAAGCCTTGTCACCCGTTGCCGGTTACTGAACGCTGTGCGCTCGGACAATAACCCGCACGGCTTTATGATGGAAAGTTTCGAGATAACGGAAAACAAGGACTTGAACACCATAAAGCGGTAAGCCATGATACGGAAAATTCTCTCTCCGGTGAATCAGGCAATTACCCATGTGCAGGACTGGGCGGATGAAAAACTCCGCCACCTGTGCGGGCGCATGACACCGGAAATAAGGCTGGCGGTAATCCTGCTTATGCTCCTGTTCTTCGGCGGGCTATCCATCTACTTTACGGTATCATCCATTTACCGGATAGGAAAAGAGGATGGCGAAACCATACGGATAGAACACATCAGGCAGTTGCAGCTACAAGGTAAAGACAGTACGAACATTTTTAATCAGTCAGACAATGGAAGAAAAAGAAATGAAAAATGAAGTTCCCGCACCGGAAACGGACAGGAAGAAAGAACCTGAAAAACAGGTAAAGGAAAAAAAGGAACTGACACCGGGACAGATACAGCAACGAAAGAAGATGCTGGTTTACCCGCTTATGGGACTGGTTTTCTTGGGGTCTATGTACCTGATTTTTGCACCGTCCGATAAGGACGAAGCAAAGGTGGAAAACGTGGGCGGATTTAACGCCGATATTCCGCAACCCAAAGGGGACGGGATAATCAGCGATAAAAAGACCGCTTACGAACAAGAACAAATTCAGAACAAACAGGCGGACAAAATGCGCTCCTTACAGGATTTTGCTTTTTCGCTGGGAGAGGAAAACGGGAACGGGGAAGATTTGACCCTGATAGATGATGCTCCGGCGGAAAAGCCGAAAACCAATGTAATAGACTTCGGGGCGGGTGCGCCGAACAATAGCCGTTCCTCTATCCAATCTTCGGCGGCAGCTTACCGGGACATGAACCGTCAGTTAGGCAGTTTCTACGAAACGCCGAAAGAGGACAAGGAAAAAGAGGAACTGAAACGTCAGGTGGAAGAACTCACTGCCCGGCTCGATGCGAAAGAAAACGGTGCGGGCGGCATAGATGAACAGGTGGCTCTTATGGAAAAATCCTACGAACTGGCGGCAAAATACATGAACGGACAGAACGGGCAAAGCGTACCACCGCAACCGGGACAGATTGCACAGGTCGCACCGTCCGCACCTGTTCAGGGCAAAGGAAATGCCACACCTGTAAAATCGGTATCGGACAGGACGGTTTCAGGATTGCAGCAGCCCATGAGCAACGCCGAATTTATCGCCGAATACAGCAAGCCACGCAATTACGGGTTTAATACGGCGGTCGGCAGTGGTTATTCGATGGGAAAGAACACTATCCGGGCGTGTGTTCATAACGACCAAACACTTATGGACGGGCAAACGGTCAAGCTCCGGCTGTTAGAACCGTTACAGGCGGGGAATGTGATTGTCCCGAAAAACAGCCTTGTTTCAGGAAGTGCCAAAGTACAGGGGGAACGGCTCGACATATTGGTGTCCTCGCTCGAATATGCGGGTAACATCATTCCGGTGGAACTTGCCGTTTACGACAGTGACGGGCAAAAGGGGCTTTCCGTTCCCTCGTCACTGGAACAGGAAGCGGCAAAGGAAGCGATGGCGAATATCGGTGCGGGACTGGGTACGAGCATTTCCTTTGCGCAAAGTGCCGGGCAGCAGGTCGCAATGGATATTACAAGGGGCTTGATGCAAGGCGGTTCGCAATACCTTGCCAAGAAGTTCAGAACGGTAAAAGTACACCTGAAAGCGAACTATCAGGTGATGCTTTACGCCAAACAACAGTAATTTATTTATCAACCATAAAAATTTCAATCCAAAATGAAAAAGTTAATTATCATGTTTGCCCTGCTTTTGGGCGTGGTTTCAATGAAAGCACAAAGTAATGATTTGTATCAAGGCATTACTAAAAAGCTGCCTTACCGCCAAATGGTGACACCTTACGGCGTACAGGTGACGTTTGCAAAAACAGTACACCTTATTTTCCCGTCTGCCGTTAAGTACGTGGACTTAGGCAGTAACTACATTATTGCCGGAAAAGCGGACGGGGCGGAAAATGTTGTCAGGGTCAAGGCTACGACAGAGGGCTTTCCCGGTGAAACCAATTTCAGCGTGATTTGTGAGGATGGCAGCTTTTACAGTTTTAACGCAAAATACGCACACGAACCGGAAATGCTGAACATCGAAATGAAAGACTTCTTGGAGAATGAGGACACAACAGATTTCAGCCATACCCGAATGAACATCTATTTCCGTGAACTGGGTAACGAAAGTCCGCTTTTGGTAAAGCTGATTATGCAGTCCATCTACAAGAACAATGACCGGGAAATAAAGCATTTGGGATGCAAGCGGTTCGGGGTGCAGTTCTTGGTAAAGGGCATTTATTCGCATAACGGGCTGTTCTACTTCCACATACAAACAAGGAACAGTTCAAACGTGCCGTTTGATACCGATTTTATCCGCTTCAAGATTGTGGATAAAAAAGTAGCCAAAAGAACGGCAATTCAGGAAACCGTTATCGACCCGGTGCGGAGCTATAACGAGATATTGGTTATCGGTGGTAAAAGTACCGTCCGCACCGTGTACACCGTTCCGCAGTTCACTATCCCTGACGATAAGATATTAGTCATTGAACTGGTGGAAAAGAACGGGGGCAGACACCAAACTATCCGGGTGGAGAACTCCGACATCGTGGCAGCCAAAGTGATTAACGAACTTAAAATCAAATGAACATGAAAAGGATATGCTGTATTATATCCCTTTTTGCGCTGTGCCTGACTTTCAACCAGGCACACGCACAAAGATGTCTGCCGGGAATGAAAGGCTTGCAGGTTACGGGCGGCATGGCGGACGGTGTTCACTGGAACAGTAAAAGTGATTTCGCTTATTATTTCGGGGCTGCCATCAGCACTTATACCAAAAACGGGAACAGGTGGGTTATCGGCGGGGAATACCTCGAAAAGCATTACCCCTATAAGGATTTGCAGATACCCGTGAGCCAATTTACAGGCGAGGGCGGTTACTATCTGAATTTCCTTTCAGACCGGAAGAAAACCTTTTTCCTTTCGCTGGGATTGTCCGCACTTGCCGGGTACGAAACAAGCAACTGGGGCGATAAATTGCTGCCCGATGGCTCGACCCTGACCGATAAGGACGGTTTTATTTATGGCGGTGCGCTGACGCTGGAACTGGAAAGTTACATTACCGACCGGGTGGTGTTCCTGATTAACGCAAGGGAAAGATGCCTGTTCGGTTCTTCAGTCGGAAAGTTCCACACACAGTTTGGCGTGGGACTGAAATTTATAATGTGATAAACTAACCTATTATATATAATGTATATGAGAAATGTAATTTATAAGATGCTAACAGGGTGCTACATGGTGGTTGCCTTGTTATTGGTGGGTGCGTGTAGTGACAACGTGGATATACAGCAGTCTTACCCGTTCAGTATCGAAACGATGCCAGTACCGAAGAAACTAAAGGTTGGTGAAACGGCGGAAATACGCTGCCAGCTTCACCGGGACGGGCGGTTTGAGGAAACAAAGTACTTCATCCGCTATTTCCAGCCGGACGGGGCGGGGACGCTGAAAATGTCCGATGGGACAGTTTTACTGCCGAATGACCTGTACCCGCTTCCGGACGAAACGTTCCGGCTTTACTATACCTCTGCATCAACCGACCAGCAAACGGTAGATGTGTATTTTCAGGATAGTTTCGGGCAGTTGGAACAACTGACGTTTTCATTCAATAATGACGGTAGCAAGAAAGAATAAACCTTTTATAATGAATATGTTAATAAACATCCAGCAAAATATTGCTGGGTGTTTTCTTAATGTGTAATTTTGCAAAAGAACTTGTAACTAATAGATAGATGAAAGAATTTAAAAAGTCTTTTGGGAAAAAAAAATTTAGGACATGTAGATTACGAAAAAAATATGGTAGTATGAATTTTTCTTATGAAGAGCTTTACAGTATGTACGGACAATATGATGCTTTTATTGCTTTAGATTTTCATCAAGGAAGCGAAGCATATAATAAGTTCGGTCAATCACTAATGGGAACATTCAAATATACATTAGAACAGCGAGAAGAATTAGAACAGTTATTAAAATTAAAACATATTCCTCGCTCAAGTAAAAGAATATTGTTTTCTCCGTCAATTCTTCACAATTTATCCGAAGAACAAAAAGTCTCTTTAGACAAGAACGGAATTCTTAATGATGATATTGCAAGTGTAAGCTGTGTAAATCGTCCAAGAAAAAATGTGTATTCAGAAAAAAACAAAAAAGAAATTCCCAATCAAATAAAAATAGACGTAAACATTTCCGAGAAAGAAAGTCATATGATGATGCTTGGATTATATAAAACCAAGCTAAAAGATGGATGTGAACTTTCCAATATTGAAAAAAATGATTTCTATGCCTTAAAACAATATTTTGAGCCCAATAATATTACAGCCGAAGAATTGCAGTATATTATTGATAATGAAACTAATCAACCAAAGCTTCCGATTAGGGAAAAATATTTAAAAATTAAATCTTCTTATGCTGGATTAACTGATGAAGAGAATAAAGAAATACGTAATATTTGGCATAGTCAATTTAAGGATAAAGAAACCATATTAAAAAATGAAATACAACGTTCTGATAACAATTGGAATAATTTACCAATTGAGCAACAAATGAAATTATTAGCTATTGCGTATAGATTTGAAGATGAAGTTCTGTTGTCATGGTCAAAGTCAATATGGTGGGATTTAGAAAGGTTTCTACATATTATAATACGCCATACTTCAGACTTGCAAAATGGGAAATATAAAGAAAAAACAACCTTTCAGTATGAATTTCCTAATATCAGAGAACTTATAAAATCGGTTATTATGTCTGTAGAGAAAGAAATAGAAGAAGAGTTTAAAGCAAATCCTAATAAAAACTTTAAACGCCAAGGCAAAAGAGCTATTTATTTTAACGGTAACTACTATCGGGTTGAAATAGAACCATCAGGACGATTACTTACTTTTCATCCATATAATGATGAAAAAGAGCGAGAGAAAGATAATTAGTATAATTTGATTATTAGGGTAAAGATAGTCTGCCGAATATTATCTGGCAAATTATCTTTATTTTTAGGGAATTTCAAAGGTTTCTTTGCTATCTTTCTTTGTCCGCTTCGGCTCACGGAAAGAAAGTAGCGGCGGCATTTGCCGCCGTTCTTCATTAACCGATTATAATGTTCTTTATGGGGGTGTTATGTTCTAACCATTCTTTTACACATTCCATATTATATTCACTCGTTATAACTGCCTTGTCTATGTCTATGGGGGTGAAACGGGTGCTTTCGTAGCTATCTATCCAGCCTTTCAGGGAACAGACACCCCACGTTTTCACATCTTCAAAAATACCGTCCAGTGTGCCGATGGGGTCGCCGAAAGTAACTATCATTGCATCGAATGTCGTTTTGTCGGGCAACAGTTCCAAATATTTCAAAGACCCGAAACCGTCTGCCTTACGTCCGAAAGACCAGTCATAGGAATAAAGTTCATCCCCCCATTGGTGCGGCGTGTCGAAACGTACTTTCACCTGCACAGAATGTTCATTTTCTTCTACGGCTTCAATGATACCCGTTACCAGTAAGCCCGTAAATATGCACTTGCAACGTCTGCCGATAATCCTTTTATTTACTTCTGTCGTTTTCATAAATGTAACTTTTAAATTGTTATTGTACCTTTTCTTTCTTTGCTATCCATTCATCCCGCCGTTTACGGCACTCGTCAAGTGTTTTGGCAAGGGTGCTGAACAGTTCGCCATCTGTATGGCGGTAATCATATTGATAATAGATTTGTCCCCTAAATGCGCCTAAACAGCATTTTAGATATTTTGCCTCTCCCGGTGTTTGGGTAATGCTTACCCCGTTTTTGTTTAAACTTTCCATATTGTTATAATTTAAAATGAGTTATCAGATAATCAGAAGTGAAAACAGGACAATGAAAATAAAAGCCATACAAAACAGATAAACGGCAGAGATAAACAACCGGAGAATGAACCGGAGAATAAAAAAGCCTATGATTAGGGATATCCACATTCCGGCGGTGCTGGTGGCTGCCTGATAGATGATAAAAGGAAGTATAAACCATCGTAAAAAAGTCATTATCTTATTATATACTTTCATTGTCTTGGTGTGTTGTGGGTGGATTGCTCCACCCGGTTAATAATCAGGCGCAACGGAAAACAAAGCCGTTATCCATCCAGTAATCGGTTATAAACAGGTCACGGGCAAAAGCCGAATAATCAAAGTAGGTCTTTGCGAACTCCGGCAGGTCGTAACATTCCTCTACGATTTCATAGGCGTAATCTTCCTCGTCCTTATATTCTCCCTGATATTCGTCCTCAAAAGAAGAAATAAGGTCGTCCGCTTCTTCTTCGCTTATATCGCTGTTATGGTGGTCGCACCACACGAAAAACGCTTCCTGCTCGGTTTCGCTTAGTTTCTCGATGGCATCCCGAAGCTCAAAAAACTTGTCTGATAGCCAACTTTCGGAAATCAGGGCTTCCGGGATATTCTCGTAATCCTGAAACATAAATTCCGGGTCTTGGTCGTCCTTGTGCAGTTCCCGGCACGCTTCCATAAATTCGTCCTTGTCCGAATAATCGGAAAGGTCTAACCACTTGCCGAAAAGTGAACCACTGTTATACTTGTTGTAAGTACCTACATAAACTCTTGCTTCTGATAATGTTACCGCTTCCATGACTTTTGAATTTTAATCGTTTACATCGCTTGTCGCCCACCACATAAATTTTTCCTTTAACTGAATGGGAACATTGTCTTTTCAAAGGTTCGGGAATGGTACAGGGCAAATTATTATTTATGAAATACTACCCGTAGGTGTGGAGATTTCTAAAAAATAATTTGAACAGTAACAGGCACGGATATACCTTTGACAATGTTCCAATCAGTTTTAGGGAAAATTTTTCTCTTGTTTAAGAGGATAGAAGTAAAAGCCATCAGGCTTTTTGTATTGGGTAATGAGAGAGTAAAAAAAGGGCTTATAAAAGCCCCTCGTCTGTGAAACTGTAATAGCTTTCTTCTGTCAAGATGATATGGTCTAACAGGTGTAAATCCAAGACCTTGCAGGCTTCTTTTATTTTTGAGGTGATTTGCTTGTCCGGTTCACTCGGACGTAGATTGCCCGATGGGTGGTTATGTGAGAGGATTATGCCCGAAGCATGGACTTTCAAGGCGGTTTGCAGGATGATTTTCACGTCCATTACTGTTTCAGCCATGCCGCCTTTAGAGATAAGGGAAACGCCTAAAGCCTTATTTGCCCGATTGAGGAACATTACATAACTTTCTTCGTGGTGTTCCATACATTCGGAATAGAAAGGTTTTAAGTAAGAATAAGAAGTTTGAGAAGAAAGTATTTTCATTCTTTCGGATGCTTTTACATTGTCTTTATAAGAGATAGTGATTTCCGGCATAGTAAATTCTGTTGTTTTCATAACACTTGAATTTTAAATTAAACAATAAGAAATTTTGCCGGACACCCACAGTTTGGCGGGGACTTCAACCTAATCTTTTCAAAAAATACGACCCGCAGGTGTGGAGATTTTTTAGAAAACCGGAACGGCTCGGATTTGGTATTTGTCCCCGCCGGGCTGTAACTTTGCTAAAATTTGTGATTGAGATACATTACTTTAGGGAACTGAAAAAGAGGTATCACTGGTGACACCCCTTAGACAACCGAATACCTTAAACAGTTATTCGTCATAGGTTCTATATCCTATCGGTTTGCGTGGCTTCGGTTCGGGTTTGCTTAATAACTGGGTCAATGCTTGGTACACTTCGCTGAATTGTGCATCCGTACTCTGTTCCAGTTCTTCGATGCGTTTAAGAAGTTCCTCGTAACCGATTGACATTTGCCGCATGAGGACGAAAGCACGCATGATGGAAATATTCACGTCTATGGCAGTCTGACTGCGTAAGACACTACTAAGCATGGCGACACCCTGCTCCAAAAATGCGAGAGGTGGGGTCGGTGTGTGCCGGATATTTTCAGGGAACTTATCACAATTTGTGATAAGTCCCTGCCATTCATCCTTTGTTAGCTGAAAAGCAAAGTCATTGGGAAAACGGGATAAGTTTCTTTTAACTGCCTGTTTCAAAGCTCTTGTTTCAACTTGATAAAGTTCTGCCAAATGGAAATCGAACATGACCCGGCAACCTCTGACCTCAAAGATTTTGTTTTGGATGATTTGTAAGTCCATAATGTTATTATTTAATGGTGAGTAATTGGAAGCATAAAGGGACTTATCACAATTTGTGATAAGTTCCCCTATATACCTATTTCATAGATACTTCTTTGTAGATTTTTTCAATGCCGACAAATTTCTTGTCAAGTCCCTGCATATCGTTACTTATCTTGTTATTGGTAATGCGGGCGTATATCTGTGTGGTTTCTATATTGGTGTGTCCCAGCATCTTACTAACAGTTTCAACGGGTACACCTTTTGCAAGAGTAGTTGTCGTTGCAAAAGTATGCCTCGCGAGGTGAAATGTCAAGTTCTTTTTAATCCCGCAAACATCCGCAATTTCTTTCAAATACGCATTTAATTTCTGATTGCTGATTACAGGAAGTATCTTACCATCAGGCAAATTACCTTTATACTTCTTCAATATCATTTTGGGAATATCCAGCAAAGGAACATTTACGTCCGTGTTAGTTTTTTGACGTTTGGTGATTATCCATAAATTACCGTCAAAGGATTTACGAATATTATCTTGCGTAAGATTGGCAACATCTATGTAAGCCAAACCAGTGAAGCAGGAAAAGATAAACAAGTCCCTGACGTTTTCCAACCGTTCAGAAACCATCTTCTTTTTAAGGATGATTTTTATTTCATCCTCTGACAAGTAACCCCTATCCACTTTTTCCAAACGTATTTTATAACTGGCGAATGGGTCGCCTATCAAAATGCCATTATTACGGGCAATCAGGATGATACGTTTGAAAAACTGCATGAACTTGGCGGTCGTGTTATAACCACATTTACAGGTAGTACGCAAATATAACTCGAAGTCTGTAATGAACATCGGTGTTATTTCATTTATCGCAAAATCCGATACATTATATTTGCTTTGGATGAACTCGGCAAGATGGCGGCGGGTCACTTCATATTTACGGTAGGTAGCAATCGTTTTAGATATGCCGACCAACTGCTTAACATCATCATTGTGCTTTTTGAAAAGGGTAAGGACGGTTTCGTGTTTCTCACTGTGTCCCAAAAATTCATTCTTCACCTTTTCGGCTGTTACATAATTGTCACGCCGTTGTTGTTCGTGGTAGATATTGTTCAGGGATGCTTTTATATCATCTAATAAAGCATTGATTTTACCTGCATCCTTACCTTTGGCTTTTCCTGCTGCGATATTCCAGCTATCAGGCAAAATGCTTTGTTTTGTGCTGAACTGGCAAAGTTTACCGTCAATGGTAATTCTTGCCATAATCATAACTTCACCGTTCTTTTTTTCAGAGCCTTTCTTTAAATAGAAAAGGACTTTAAATGTACTCTTCATAACCTCACATTTTTAAGTTGCAAAACTACTAATAACTTGTTAAATGTGAGATAGATAGACGGTGGACAAATTCAGACTTTCTGCGGTCATTTCGGGACAAATCGTTACCGTTTTTGTCCGGTAGGGAATAGGTAACGATTTAGTAACGAAACTATGTCTTTTATAGTCCTTTTGTTGTCTTGGAAACAAGACTTATAGGCAATAAAAAAACCTACAAATCGCTGATTTGTAGGTTTTTGTCCACTTACTGTCCTGTTTTGTCCAGTAGGTTCTGCGGAGAGCGAGGGATTCGAACCCCCGGTACAGTTACCCGTACACCGCATTTCGAGTGCGGCCCATTCGACCACTCTGGCAGCTTTCCTTAGGTCGTCGTTTGCGAGTACAAATGTAGGGAAAATTTAAATTCGTTGTCCCCTCAAAAGCATTTTTTTCCAATAAAAAGGGCACTCTCCTAAAAGAATGCCCTTCCTTTGTTAACGAATTTGCGAATTATTTGAAATAACGGTTGTATAAACCTTCAAATCCTTTACCGTGGCGAGCTTCGTCCTTACACATTTCGTGAACTGTGTCGTGGATAGCATCCAAGTTTAATTGTTTTGCACGAGTGGCAATACGTTTCTTATCTTCGCAAGCACCGCATTCAGCGTCTTTACGTTTCTCCAAGTTTGTTTTTGTGTCCCAAACAACATCACCCAGCAGTTCGGCAAACTTAGCAGCGTGTTCAGCTTCTTCCCAAGCATAGCGTTTGAATGCTTCTGCTACTTCAGGATAACCTTCACGGTCAGCTTGGCGACTCATAGCCAGATACATACCGACTTCAGTACATTCACCCATGAAATGCGCGTTCAAATCTTTAATCATTTCTTCATCACAACCTTTAGCAACACCGATCACATGTTCATCGGCAAAAGTCAATGCACCGGTAGTTTCTACCATTTCTTTAAATTTACTCTTCGGCTGCTTGCATTGAGGACAGAATTCAGGAGCTTCATCACCTTCGTGTACATAACCGCATACTGTGCAAATCCATTTTTTTTTCATCTTTGTAAATTTTTATTGGTTGTATAATCTAAAATAGTTGTAACACTCGTTATTTGTTCTTTGCAAATGTAGGGAAACATTCTAAAACAAGCCCTACAAAAACTCATAAATTTATTCTATCTGTTAATTGATAAAAACTATAAAACCTATCCTTTACGGCCCATGTTATATTAAAAAACTTTCATAAATATGGACACTTCAAAGATTATCAGCCTACTGGGCGAACAAAGCGAATTCCTGTTGGGACACACTTGTAAAACGATCGATAAATCACTTATACACATTCCTTCACCGTCTGTCATCGACAGTATATGGATCGGCTCGGATAGAAATATCCAAACATTAAACAACCTGCAACGCCTGTTAGGAAGCGGACGGTTGGCAAATACGGGATACGTCTCAATACTGCCTGTGGACCAAGATATCGAACATACGGCGGGAGCTTCCTTCGCTCCGAACCC
>CECA01039589.1_pt1 | contig 75636 bp, 55 predicted proteins | sample 557351 | NCBI WGS metagenome assembly CECA01 (sample SAMEA3182051, study PRJEB8094) | gut metagenome | biome: human; feature: gut; material: Stool; isolation source: human stools | place: Canada | collected 2012-03-07 | reverse complement strand
ACGCATTACGAATGCGTTGCTCTACCAGCTGAGCTATTTCGGCAACATTTACTTCCTGAATGCGGGCGCAAATATAATATGTTTATTTGACATCTGAAAGAAGTTTTGCTAAAAAATCATCCAAATCTGCATCCAAATCTTTTAAAAGAGGATCATCCAAACGAAGATTTTCATCGTCCAAGAACAGAAGTTCCTCAATGACAGAGAAATCCTCGTCAGTCAGGCTTACCGAGAACGGTTTCAGAAAACAAGGGTTATCAAAAACTTTTTTTGTAACCAGAACGGCAAGCACAGCTTTCAAAGTTGCAGCAACCTGTTGAGTAAATTGATCATCATCACATGCCGTATTCACCCAATCGAAAATGATTGTCTTCTCAACCAGCACATCCTCTTCATCATAAATAAGCAATTCACCACTTTCAGCATCTACCTGCACGTATAAATCGCTGTAACAGTTGCCAGCTTCATTCGCAGCAAGCTTATTGATGGCCGAATTGAAAGTCGTTTCTATGACAGCCTGAACCTTTGCATTATTTGCACTCATATCTTAGTTATTTATTCTTTATTCGAAACGTCTGCCAAAAGTAATAATAATTCAGAGAATATAAGATTATTATTCTCCAAATTGCTTATTTAGTTTCTGATCTGAACGGATACGCTTGCCAAGAGCCTCTACATACAGCCGTTGCATTTTCGTGTAATTATAATCTTCGCCCTTTTTATTATTAAAAATCTCGTAAGATTTAGCAGCCCAGTCATAGGCATCCTTCAACTGAGTCTTCATTTCATAAAACAAAGCCAAGTTCGATGCAGCCTTTGCCCGCTCTTTCCAACGTGAAGAATTTTCATACACATGCTTCCAACGTGAAGCCGCTTCCTCCCATTTGTCAGACAAGGCATAGGCGGTCGCTTCTTTCCAACGCGCCCCCTCACCTTTATAGAACCAACGGCTTTCATTATCCCAATGAGGAACAAAGTTCGGAGTAACCTTCCTACCAATATACTGCCCAGCAGCCCGTAAAGCTTCATCCGGCGACGGTAAATAAAGTTTCAACAACTCCATATTGTCCGCACTTTCAGACCAGAAAACACTATCCTGCACGTAAACAGTAGCCAACGGATTATCCCGTCCGGGAAGATAACCACGGACGACCCCAGTAATCTCGATATCGACTCCTCCCACGACAAAGCCTTCGGCAAAAGCGACAACATCCTTTTCCATCCGAAACAACAGGCGATCGAGCGAAATAACAGCATCCGTCCCTGTCTCCCGGCACAATTCTTTCACCGTTTCGGGTGTCAACTTTTCATCCACCAAATATTTTGTATCCTGACGAGTGCCATCATGATAGAGAAGAACATCATTGAAGAAAGAGACATCCACAATCGATTTGCCTAAGGAATGGCAGGCATCATACAAAGCACTATCCGCATGGGCACGGGCCGTGTCCTGCACAGTTCCATATAAATTATAGGTATAGCCGACATCGTCGGGCTGGGGAACGGCGTTATTAACAATCAAAACCTTGTCGACATTCTTCGGGAAAGTAATCTCGGCCGGATTATAAGTTTCTATTCCAATATATTCAATGGTGTTGCACGCCGAAAACAGGCAGGCCATCAATAGATACAACGTTGTTCTCATCTTTACATTTATGATTTATAATTTATGAATTATGCTTCACAACTTGTGCTTCATAAATCATAAATCACAAATCATAAATCATAATTCTTATCATGCCATATCACTAACGGCCTTGAAATAGCCGATAGACTCTGCGATACCGAGGAAAGGATCTTTCATGTCCTTTTCGAACTCAAGACTGCACATTCCTGTATAGTTCACCTCGCGCATCATACGAATCAATGCGGGGAAATCGATCTTTCCGCGCCCGATCTCAATGCCGCGTCCAGCCTTTGAAGAATCCGTCACATCCTTAATGTGCATATCGAACACACGGGTATGATATTTCTTCAAGTCGGCAACAGGATCACAACCGTTACGAAGATCGTGACCAACATCCAGACACATACCGATACGCGGGTCCAAATCTTTCGTATGTTCCCAAACGTCCGTTGCATCCGGATAAGTCTTGATATCGGGTCCGTGCAAATGGATCGCATAATTGAAGTCGTACTCTTTCACTTTCTTGTCCACATAGGGCAAAAGTTCGTAATTCGGTACGCCGACAATCGTTTTCACGCCTACTCGTTTCGCATATTCAAAACCACGATCTATTTCAGCCTCGCTCTTCATATAGATAGGACCGACAGCATATCCAGTCACACCATAAGAAGCGCATTTGTCATGGAAAGCCTTGATTTGATCGTCATTGCTATCCAACGGCAGGTGAAAATCCTTGATACAAAGATAATGAATATCCAGACGCTGCAAAGTTTTTAACGTAGTTTCCAAGTCAAAGTTTACAAATGTATACCCGGCCATACCCAAATGAAAAGGATTTACGGCCTTAGCTGCCTTAGGCTTCACGGGATCGGGCAATCCGGCCTTTGCTACGCCTGCCGTACCCAACAGGATAGCTCCTGCCAGCCCTTTCTTAAAAAAAGATCTTCTTGATTTCTCCATGATATTAAATTAAAATTATGTGCTTGTATATTATGACAGCAAATATAATCTTTTTTTAGTGTGCACGATAACATTTGGAAAGAAAATAGAATACTTTGCAATAATTAATTCATATCGTCGCAAAGTCAACTCCCCCAACCGCTTCCTCCATCTTTTCTCCGGCAGGAAGAGCCATTAAAACAGAACGCAAACTATCTGTCTCATTGTTTGCATTCAACAAGACAGTAGTTTGCGTCAATAACATAAGGCCAACCAGAAGAAATACTTCATCTGGTTATATTTCTGAAACCTACTTCTTCAAAGCCGCGATGCTTTCTTCGATAGACTTGATTTTACTTTCTGCATCGGCCTGTTTCTTACGTTCCATTTCAATGACTTTGGCCGGAGCCTTGCTTACAAAACTTTCGTTGCTTAACTTTTTCATGACAGAAGCCAGGAAGCCTTGCTGGTATTTCAGTTCGTCCTGAAGCTTAGCCAGTTCCTCCTCCACGTTGATCATATTACCCAATGGGACAGCATATTCCGTCGTACGCACCAGGAAGGAAGCAGAACCGGCCGTTTTTTCTTCCGTACGGATGATAGACGACAAATTACACATTTTGGCAATTACGGCGTTGAAGTGATCGTTGTGTTCACCCAATACCTGCAATTCCAATGCTTCCTTATTCGGTATATTTTTCTGAAGACGTATCGTACGCACTCCACCCACAATTTCTTTTGCAATTTCGAAATCTTCCAGATATAAGTTATCAACAGGAGCAACCTCCGGTATCAGTGCGACCATCAAGCTCTCGCCTTCCTTACGCGGCTCCAACGCTTGCCACAACTCCTCTGTAATAAAGGGCATAAACGGATGAAGCAGGCGAAGCAGGGCATCGAAGAAGCCAAGTGTCGATAAGTAAGTTGACTTATCAACAGGCTGTTGATAACCCGGCTTAACCATTTCTAAGTACCAAGAAGAGAACTCATCCCAAAAGAGTTTGTAAACAGCCATCATTGCTTCACTCAAGCGGTATTTGCCGAACAGATCGTCCATTTCAGCGATCGTCTTGTCCAGTTGCATCTTAAACCATTTGACAGCTGTGGCTGCCGCTTCGGGCTGTTCGATAGTTGAATCAACCGTCCATCCTTTAATCAGACGGAAAGCATTCCATATCTTATTGTTAAAATTACGTCCCTGCTCGCACAACGCATCGTCAAAAGGAATGTCGTTTCCGGCAGGCGCCGCCATCATCAATCCCATACGCACACCGTCAGCACCGTATTGCTCGATAAGCTGCAGCGGGTCGGGAGAATTTCCCAATGACTTGGACATCTTACGACCCAGTTTGTCACGTACGATACCGGTAAAATAAACATTCTTGAACGGCATCTTACCCCGATATTCGTAACCGGCCATAATCATACGGGCTACCCAGAAGAAAATAATATCCGGTCCTGTCACCAAGTCGCTCGTCGGATAGTAGTAGTTAATCTCCTGGTTGTCCGGATCGTTGATACCATTAAACAGAGAGATCGGCCATAACCAGGAAGAGAACCAGGTATCCAGCACATCCTCGTCCTGACGTAGATCAGCCATCGTCAAAGAAGCGTTACCTGTCTTTTCTTTTGCTATTTCTAAAGCTTTCTCTGCCGTTTCGGCTACAACATACCCCCCTTCGGGCAGGAAATAAGCCGGAATACGGTGTCCCCACCACAACTGACGGCTGATACACCAGTCCTTGATGTTTTCCATCCAATGACGATAGGTATTCTTAAACTTCGGAGGATAGAACTTGATGTCGTCCTTCATCACCGGTTCCAAAGCGATCTGTGCGAGGTGTTCCATCTTCAAGAACCATTGCATAGACAACTTCGGTTCGATAGGCACATTGGTGCGTTCGGAGAAACCGACTTTATTTTCATAAGCTTCCACCTTTTCCATCAAGCCGGCAGCCTCCAGGTCTTTTTCGATCTGCTTACGAACATCGAAACGGTCCATACCGACATACAAACCGCCAGCCTCGCTGATCGTACCGTTATCATTGAATATATCGATAGAAGGCAAATTATATTTTTCGCCCAACATATAGTCGTTCACATCGTGTGCCGGAGTTACCTTCAGACAACCTGTACCGAACTCGATATCCACATAATCGTCCTCGATCACAGGAATCACACGGTTTACCAACGGAACAATCACTTTCTTCCCTTTCAACCAAGTGTTCTTCGGGTCGTTCGGATTGATACACATGGCCGTATCCCCCATGATTGTTTCGGGACGGGTTGTTGCGACAATCGCATAACGGCCTTCCGGATCACCTTCCACCTTGTAGCGGAGGTAATACAGTTTGCTGTGCTCTTCCTTATATATAACCTCTTCGTCGGACAGGGCAGTCAGCGCTTTCGGATCCCAGTTCACCATACGGACACCACGATATATCAGTCCTTTATTATAGAGATCGACAAAAACCTTGATCACACTTTCGGAACGCAATTCGTCCATCGTGAAAGCCGTACGGTCCCAATCACAGGACGCCCCCAGCTTACGCAACTGCTTAAGGATGATGCCTCCGTGTTCTTCCTTCCATTCCCAAGCATGTTTCAAGAAATCTTCACGCGTCAGGTCAGTCTTCTTAATTCCCTGCTGTGCAAGGCGATTCACGACTTTCGCTTCGGTTGCAATGGAAGCATGGTCCGTTCCCGGCACCCAACAAGCGTTCTTCCCCTGCATACGGGCACGACGGATCAGAATATCCTGAATGGTATTGTTAAGCATGTGTCCCATATGAAGCACGCCTGTGACGTTTGGGGGCGGAATAACAATCGTATACGGCTCACGACCATCGGGTTTCGACTTGAAAAAGCCGTTATCCAACCAATACTGATACCACTTACCCTCTACTTCTACGGGGTTGTACTTACTTGCAATTTCCATATTGTTTCGTTATAATTATATCTATGTTCGGCACAGACAAAAGAAGTCCGCTATTTTAAGATGCAAAAGTACAAAAATAATATAGATAAGCATATAAGAGCTAAATTTTATCAGGGCAGCTGCACCAAAATTCGGAACCACAGCAAAAAAGTATCCTCAAGCATGTAGATGAACTGACCTTTGAGATCTGAAATGTTCAACAGGGCAAGCATTACCTTGCTATGCATAAACTAGCTTTAACACATGACCTGCCCCGAAAGTGACGAAGAACCAAGTTTTCTGCAAATCCTCTATCACTCTATCACTACGAAGGTTGTAGCTATTAATATTCAAGTGTCAGAGGCAGTGATACAGGACGTTTTCTTCTATCACTCCTCTATCACTTCTGAGGCATGTCGTTTTTATCATACAATTGAGAACCAACATATTGTCTTCTATTACTTTTGAAAAAGCATATAAAATAATCGAATAAATAAATGTAAAAACGAATATAACAGGTATTAAATTGGCGGAATACGGTTCTTCATTCCACAAAAGCTATCTCTTTTTTTAGCAAAGACAAGTACATCATTCCGTAAACACCCCCATGTTGCCATCCTTTACATCCGGGTGTAGAGAGCCAGTACACCCGGGTGTAAAAGGGGGCAACATGGGGATGTCCGGCAACTAAAGTACCGTGCCGGACAATGAAAACCGCCCGGTTTTACCTATTTTACAGCCGTTTTTGCATAAAATAATCGAGTGACTTGCAGAGATGGGGAACAATGTTTCAGAAGTGTATCAAATAATCACTGCCGGAAAACTCCGATTTTTCCATCTTCCGTCAGAGTTTCAACCGTAATCCGGGGATATTTACAACGACTGTTGTTGTAAAAACAAATATAAGCCTTTCCCTGTTCATCCGTTGACAATGCCGGATTCCAATAAAGGGTACGACGATAATCATTTTCTTTCGGCAATACGCGATAATCGGGCTGATAGAAGTCTTTCACTTCACTATATCCTTCCAGCCAGGTTTTGCGTACGCCTTTTCCACCTTTCACAGAGATCTGATCTTCTGGATAAGTTTCGATCAAGACAACACACCGATATAATTTATCGATATTGATCGGTGTAAAACGCGGATCGGCATACCGGCAGATCGTTCCAAAGTCTTCACTGATATAAACGGATTTAATCGCCTCTAAAGGAAGTAAGCGGTACTTATTATAATCCATTTCATTGTGGTAGGTACGTTCGTAATTGATCGCAAAAAGGACCATTCGCCCTTTATAAAAAAGATATTCCTGCCCGCCTGGACTATGCTCCCGATAGAACTCAGAATTCATATTAATCATCAGTTCATGAATATCATCGCCGATAAAACCATTACGGTCCTGAATATCGTCCATTTCGGAAGCGACATCATAATAAGCGATCGACTTGGTCCGGGTTTTATAAACTTCGGCAGCTTTATCTAGTTTCTTGGCCTTAACCACCACTTCATCGATCCGATGAATCTTTTCGTCCATTCCCAGTTTTCGCAGAGAATCTTCATACGCCTTGAATAATTGCTCCATGTTTTCTTGCATAAATACCGTATCATTCAGCTGTGTATCGGGCAAAGAGACCTTTTCATCGCCTGAAATATGCACCTGCAATTCTGCCATTGGATATCTCCGAGGCTCCGGATGAAACACCCGGTCCAGAACAATCCGATGATCTTTCTTCTTCCCCTTTTCGGAAACAGATAGAATCAGATTCCATTTTCCTTCCACCTGAGAAATAAAAGAAAACCGTCCTAAACTATCCGTAGTAAAAACATCGAAGCAGGATGTATTCTGATCCGTCGGATTGTCTTCCTCGCCTCGCTTCGTCAGAAAAGAAGTTACTTGCACATCCGGACGCGGCTTACTACGAACCATTGAAACTACCTGGCCATGCAGTTCGATTCCCTGCTCCGGCAGATACTTCAGTTCAAAAGGTTCCACACCGGCCCAATGCTTCCATTCATAACGCCTCCAGCCCTGCACCATCAACAATTCATCCAAAGCCCGACGATGCAACGTATCATCCGACTCAAAATACCAGGAAGGACGGCGTACATACCCTTTGATTTCCGACATCAGCAACAGATCCGTCAACATCGAATGCCTGCTTTCCACTTCTTCCCGGCCATCCCGGACCGACACCGACAAGAGCGTTTGTGCCGGCTGTCCTTGCGGATCATTCACTTCGAAAGAAATACCTATTGAATCATACGGAAAATACTGTTCTTTATCCGTCCGAACAGCCAACGACAAGGTATCCGGCTTTCCAACAAAAACCAACCGGTCAGCCAAAACCTGTCCGGCTTTATCAAACAAGACCAGTTGAGACACACCCACCGGTAAATTCTTCTTATCCAGTCGAAAAGAGAAGGGCTGATTCCTCTTGACCGTCAGCATACAGAAATTATATAATTTACCTCGGCTCATAACCGCTACTCCCAATACCTGAGCCGCCGTAAAACGATTCTTCTGTACCGTAATAGCCAAACTATCCGGGATACTTAGATTGTCAACCGAAAAAGCGAATCCCTGTTCCTCTGCTTCCGGTAAAGAAAAGCGATATTTCTTGTCTCGCCAAACAACTTCCGCCTTTACTTCTTCCGTATCAGCTACATAGGTAAAAACACCTTTTCCTTCGTGACTTGTCCGGAATGTCGAAACGACCTCTTTTTCCTTATTCAGGATACAACCGGAGACATCCACCGGATTACCGAAAGCATCGGTCGCTTCAAAGGCAACCCGCACCGGGACATCGCGAATCAACGTTCCGCCCTCAGGATAAAAGCGGAGATTCAGTTTCTTTTCTTTCCTGGTCTTTTCCCTTTTCTGCGGATACTTTCCCGGATGTCGGCAAATTTCTTTTTGGGTATAATCGCCTTCTGAATCCGGTTTGTCGAACACCGGGAAAATACGTGAGAAGACTGTTGCCTCTCCAAAGTTCAACATATATTTGGTATAAGCACGTACCTCATAAAAACCGGAATAGAAAGGTAAGTGCGTCAACGTAAAATTCCCCTGGCAACGACCGTTGCGGATTGGTAAAATCTGCCGGGAGACAATCTCACCTCCAGGATTCAGTAATTCCACATACAACGTCTTGCTCCACGCTGTAGGCCGATTGAATTCGGAAGTCACGACATAACACTGAAACCAAATCTGATCGCCCTGATAATAGCCGGTATTATCAAAATGCAGATATACCTTTTCCTGAGGCAAAGCCTTTCCAAACTGTTCTAAGGTAGAGACAAAACCCTGTAAGCGGACAGCGATACTGTCCGGAATCGGATATGCGTAAACCGAAACAAACCAGAGAAAGCCCAGCAATCCGATACCTCGTCTTATAAACTTACGTAAAGACATCGTCGTTTATTTAATCGCTTCTTCCAATTGTTTCTTCAGTTCTTCCATCTTCTCCGGCGAAGCCGCTACTTTCTGACGTATCTTTCCATCTTTACCAATGATTACGCAATGTGGAATATACAAGGCTCCATTCGAACCAAACGTATCATAAATCTCCTGCTTGAAAGCCTCTTGAATGCGAATATGTTCCCCTTTCAGATCATAATGAGCAGCCATCTTCTTCCATTTCTCTTCAGCTTCCGGATTATCAATCGAGAGATACAGCAAAACAATATCTTTTTCCTGAGCATATTCCTGCAATGGCTTTACAAAAGCAAAGGAATCACGGCAAGGACCACACCACGTTGCCCAAATGTCCATAAAGATAACTTTCCCTTTATACGGTGCGATAATATCCTGGAAAGTTTTCGCTTGTGAGACATCCGGGAAATGAAGATCTTCCGGAATCCGGGTGTGGTTAAACGCCCGGTTCTTTTCCATTGCTTCCTGCACCAGCGGTTGCCAGGAAGTTTCCGGATATAATTGCAGGAAACGTTCGGCATAAACCGGCATCTTCGGATCGTTCATCTGCCTTTCCTGATCTTCCAGGAAAAGCTGGGCCATGGCTGCCTCTTGTGCCTTGCCCTGTAAACGATGTTCAAAACCGTAATACATCAAACCGATACCTTTTTCTACACCTTCCGGAATAGATTCCTGACGCATATAATATCGGATACCAATTTCATTGGAGACCACATCATAAAAGGCCGGACTGAAAGTACTGTTCGGATTATCCGGGATACAAAAGGCCGTCATCTGATCCAACTCGACAAACCAATTCTGCCTTGTCGCTTCCGATGCCTGATAAAATGCACCCATCGTCTGGTTCTGAAAAGCCAGCAACAACTGCATCCGTATATCTTGCCGGGCTTTTTCCTGTAAGTCTTCATCCAAACCCGTCAATTGCGATTCCAGAGAGACTGCATCATCTTTCAGTTTTTGGGCTACAGATGTTGCTACAGTATCTTTAGCAATCTGCCAACGGTCGCCACGGCGGGCACGCAAATCCCATACAGCGGCATTCAGTCGATTGAGCAATCGGGAAACGGCTACCGCCTTCTCATCCACTCCCTGGATAGTCAAAGGTTCTTGAGCCGTTGCATCTACATCCAATTGTATTTTTCCTCCTTTCGATATAACCGAACCCAATACCGCTTTTCCATACAAAATGAAATTCACCCGTTCATAATCTTCAACCGGTAACGTCAATGTAAATGTACTATCGCTTTGGATTTGTAACGTATCGATCGTTTTCGTATTCATCATGCCTGCGATAGATTGCTGGTAAACGATCATTCCGCCGTTCAAGTTCCGCACGGTTCCGGTGATTTGGATTTCTTTCTGATCCGAACAAGACAATAGGGCTGTTCCTAAAAGAAGAACACAAACGGACTTCGGCATTTTTCTACTCCAATTCATGGCATCTCTATTTCATGGCTTAAATTTAGAGCCTGTTTAAAAATGATTGAAATCTTTTTCTAAAGAAGTTTCCGTATTTGCCGGATTATTTCTTTTTTAAAGTGACCAAACTTAAAAAAAATGTATCAAACTGATTTAACGGAAACCGAGTGCAATATATAACAAAAGTGTTGAACCTGCAAGAAAGAGGAAATATGATTCGCGACTGATTTGGAACGCCATATTTTATTTAGTTAAGACCGCTTGTCAATGATGGATGCTTCCCCTAGACTTTTCCAGGTGGCAGTTGGTCTATTACTACTATCGTAAATGGGCTTCCCAATTAAACTTTGGTCACCATAACCAATATGCATGACAGAAAAGCCGCATACTTACTGATAACAGAGAGGGAATTCCTAATAAATACAAAGAAAAACAGTAACAGCCGATTTATTTTATTTGTCCGCATCTCCTTGCAGCATTGGCCAAAAGCCTGTATCTTTGTAAACTATATATAATTAGGAATATGGCAAGACGCTCAGAATACAGAGGCACAGATAAATCCAGAGCCCCTCGAGGACGTAAAGTTACAGTGAAAGAAGAGAATACGTTACTTCCTTTCCTGTTCGGTCTTTTAAACGAACAAAGTAAAAGTTCAGTCAAGGCACTACTCGCCCACGGACAGATTTCAGTCAATGGCACGGTAACCTCCCAGTTCAACACGCCGCTCACACCGGGCGACGAGGTGTTAATCAGCTACGAACGGGGAAAAGTCGAGTTCAACAATCCACTACTCACTATTGTTTGGGAAGACGACGACCTGATAGTCGTAAACAAGAAAGAAGGCTTACTTTCGGTTTCCAGCACGCGCGTGAAGGAACGGACAGCTCTTCATCTGCTCAGCGAATATGTCAAGAAGACAGATCCACGTAACAAGATATTCGTGCTCCATCGCCTGGACCGCGACACTTCGGGGCTGATGATGTTCGCCAAGAATCTGCAAGTGCAAAAGGCATTGCAATCGAACTGGAACTCTGCCATCACGGCACGCACATACGTGGCCGTAGTGGAAGGACGCCCTGAGAAAGATTCCGACCTGATCGTCTCCAACCTGACCGAAAATGCAAAGATGCAGGTGTATGTGACAGCTGAAGGAGACGGGAAAGAGGCGATCACCCGCTACCGCCTGCTGCACAGCAACGGAGCCTATTCGCTGTTGGAACTCGACCTGGAGACAGGACGCAAGAACCAGATACGCGCACAGATGCAATCAATCGGACACTCCATCGCCGGCGATTACAAGTATGGTGCGGAGACAGATCCCACCGGACGGCTGATGCTTCACGCCCGACGGCTCAACTTCATTCATCCGGTAACAGGCGAAGAGATGCATTTCGAAACACGCATTCCTGACAAATTTACCTCTTTAGCTAAATAACAAAAATAGTAAAAATAATATGAAGAAGCTCTTTAGTACCTTGATGTTGGTGCTCGTCGCACTGACCGTACAGGCACAGATTCTCCAGCCTGTAAAATGGAAGATACAACTGAACGACTCCGGCTCCGCAGAGAAAGAGATCGTTTTTACCGCTACTGCCGATAAAGGCTGGCATTTGTATGACCAGGACTTGCCGGAAGGAGGCCCTGTCTCCACTTCGTTCACATTCGAGACACTGAAAGGAGCCGAGCTGATCGGCAAACCGACTTCATCTGTCAAACCGACCACCGTATACGACGAACTGTTCGCCATGAACCTGCGTTGGTATCCGGGGACCGTTTCGTTCACCCAAAAGTTCAAAGTGACCGACCCGGCCAAGTTCAAAGCCGAAGGTGAAGTGGAATTTATGGCTTGCAACGACGAGACTTGTCTGCCCCCCGATCGCGTCAGTTTTTCGTTCGACAAAAAGAATATAAAGATGACAGCCGCCGAAACAGTGGTCGAAAAACCGGAAGTCGAACAAGACGATGTGACAGCCGTGCAGCCGGATACTGAAAAAGTGGTGGAAGAAGTGGCCGAGCTGAAGGCTCCCGCCCCTGTTACCAACAAGGACAAAGCAGAGAACAGACCAGTCCGCACCTCCAACGAGCTGACCGACGACGCTGCCCTCTGGACTCCTGTCATCGACCAGTTGAAGGCATTCGGCGACACGACGGTTTCAGCAACCGACACATCTTGGTTGTTCATCTTCTTCGCCGGTTTCCTGGGTGGATTGATCGCCTTGCTGACACCTTGCGTATGGCCGATGATCCCGATGACGGTCAGCTTCTTCCTCAAACGGACGAAGGACCGCAAGAAGGCGATACGAGATGCGATGACGTACGGACTTTCAATCATTGTGATTTATCTGGTGATGGGATTGCTGATTACGGGTATATTCGGGGCAAGTGCGCTGAACGACCTGTCGACGAATGCGATCTTCAATATCATATTCTTCTTGTTGTTAGTAGTCTTCGCCATCTCTTTCTTCGGGGCATTCGAAATGGTATTACCCTCCTCCTGGACGAATAAACTGGACACGAAGGCGGATTCGACGACGGGCATTATCAGTATTTTCTTCATGTCGTTCACGTTGGTGTTGGTTTCCTTCTCTTGCACAGGTCCGATTATCGGGACTTTGCTGGTACAGGCCGCTTCGATGGGAACGGCGGTAGGACCGGCCATCGGCATGTTCGGTTTCGCTTTGGCATTGTCTATTCCGTTCAGCCTTTTCGCCATCTTCCCGAACATGCTGCAAAGCATGCCGAAATCCGGAGGCTGGCTGAACTCCGTCAAGGTGGTGTTAGGCTTCCTTGAACTGGCACTGGCGCTGAAGTTCCTTTCGGTTGCCGACCTGGCTTACGGATGGCGCTTGCTGGACCGCGAAGTGTTTATCGTGCTTTGGATCGTGATCTTTATCCTGTTGGGTTGTTACCTGTTGGGTAAGATCAAGTTCAGCCACGACAGCGACCTTCCGTACGTATCCGTGCCGCGCCTGTTCATGGCGATCATTTCTTTCTCTTTTGCCGTTTATATGGTTCCGGGCCTTTGGGGGGCTCCTCTAAAAGCGATCAGTGCTTTCGCTCCTCCCTTGTACACTCAGGATTTCAACCTGTACAACAGTGAAGTGCATGCTGCTTTTGACGATTACGAAACCGGTATGGCTTATGCCAAGAAGGTGAACAAGCCGGTCATGATCGATTTCTCCGGTTTCGGTTGCGTGAACTGCCGCAAGATGGAAGCATCCGTTTGGACCGACCCGAAAGTGAAACAGATATTGGAAAATGATTATGTCTTGATCACCTTGATGGTCGATGATAAGACGAAGCTGCCGCAGCCGATCACAATCGAAGAGCATGGCAAGACTCGCAAATTGAAAACAATCGGCGACAAATGGAGTTACTTGCAACGTAGTAAGTTCGGTGCAAACGCCCAACCGTTTTACATTCTGCTGAATGCCGAAGGCAAACCGCTCGGCCCGTCGTATGCATTTAACGAAAGTGTCCCCGACTATATCAAATTCCTGGAAAACGGGCTGAAGGTATTTAAAGAACAAGAAAAGAATAAATAACATCTTATAGGCTGTGTGTTAAAAAGATAGAGAATTCAATCTCTTGCCGGGGAATTCATCCCCCGGCAAGAGAAAGATGAAATTTGACACACCTCCTTCCTCTCCAACCAAACAACTAAAAATGGCAACAAAACAAGAAAAGATGGAAGCCTTCGGACAGCTGCTCGACATTCTGGACGAGCTTCGTGTGAAATGTCCGTGGGACCGTAAGCAAACGAACGAAAGTCTTCGCACGAATACGATCGAAGAGACTTACGAATTATGCGATGCCATCATGAAAGATGACAACAATAACATCAAAAAAGAATTGGGCGACCTGCTCCTGCACATTGTCTTCTATGCCAAGATCGGTGAAGAAAAAGCGGCGTTCGACATCAAAGACGTGTGCGACAGCCTTTGCCAGAAACTGATCTACCGCCATCCGCATGTCTTCGGAAACGCTCAGGCCGAAACAGCCGGCAAGGTTGAACAGAGCTGGGAACAACTCAAACTAAAGGAAAAAGGCGGCAACAAGACAGTTCTCGAAGGTGTCCCCACTTCACTTCCTTCCGTAGTCAAAGCTCACCGCATCCAGGACAAAGCCCGCAACGTGGGTTTCGACTGGGAACAACGCGACCAGGTCTGGGATAAGGTGCACGAAGAGTTTACCGAACTGAAGACTGAAATCGACAAGATGGATGCAGATAAGATGGAAGCAGAGTTCGGAGACCTGTTCTTCAGTCTGATCAACGCAGCCCGCCTTTATAAGATCAATCCGGACAATGCCTTGGAACGCACAAACCAGAAATTCACCCGCCGTTTCAACTATTTGGAAGAGCATACTATCAAAGAAGGCAAGTCATTAAAGGATATGTCTTTGGAAGAAATGGACCGGATCTGGAACGAAGCAAAAGCGAAAGGGCTATAAAAACAAAAGGGGAACCGACATCACGTCGCCACCCCTCCCTTAACTTAAACGCCAAAACTAAATCTAAACAAAAAACACAAATAATGATAATATTTTATTTCTTTCTATTCTCTTCTTTTCTATCGTCTCCTCCTCTCATAAATTCCCGCGCAAACTTTCCTTCCGCACGTTTATATCTATAAAGTTTCTTTGGAGACAATATCTTTTTAAACTTTTCATAATACTCCTTTTCCAACTGTGCCTGCCTCATGTTCACGCTCACACACTCATCAATCACCTTCAAGTAATCAGCATCGGTTGCATTTTCATTATGCTTTAAATCTTTGGATAGTTTACGACATTCACGACCGGCCTCAAACATCTTTTCTTGCAGTTCGTTACAAAGAGGTATAAATGATGCTGCCTCTTCCGGGGTTAACCCCATCTCTGCCGTAATAAAAGCATTCTTCTTAGCAAAGAACGCTTCTCTATCAAAATTGCGATGCTGTTTCCCACTTTGAGCGTGAGCACTGAATGAGAACACAACTGAACACGCCATAAATGTAATAAAAAATATTTTATTCATACAAGCATTCTTTCAAAAATATTTTGTCAAACTTTATTTTTTTTCAATTTATTCGGTTTCCCCTATTTCTTCTGCCAATATATAACCGGCATATTGCTCTTCCAGGTACTCCAAGTATTCTTCATCCTCGGCCGCTTGCAAAGCAGAAACTGAGGCTGGAGACACTTCTGTTTTTACGAGTAGCGAGTCGGTTTTCGCCGCTTTATCTTCGGATCCGACCAAAACTTTAAAAAACAACCCCAATCCGGCAAAAACGGCTGCCATATATAACCAGGGACGAACACGATCCATCAAGGAAACCTTTTTCACCTCCTCTTCAGGCTCTCTTTCGGGAAGCTGACTCATAATGTTTGCCGTCAATCCCTCCATATACCCCTCAGGTACAGTAAAAGGATTTTTCCCTTTAAGACGGTCCAGATTGTTTTGTTCTGTTTTCATATCATCTCTCTTTTATGTTCTTTTGACAAATGGTAACACGAAAGGTTTAAATGTCTTTTGTTAAAAACTCCTCTACTTTCTTCACCGCATGATGATAGGAAGCTTTTAAAGCGCCTACGGAAGTTCCGAAAATCTCAGACATATCTTCATATTTCATATCGTCAAAATATTTCATATTAAAAACGGCACGCTGTTTCTCCGGCAATGTCAGGATGGCTTTCTGCAGTTTCATCTGTGCGGCATCCCCGTCGAAATATTCGTCTCCTTTCAGGCGCTCCAGCAAAAACACGTCCGTATCGTCAATCGAGACATTGTTCTGCACACGCTGGCGGTTCAGAAAGGTTATACATTCGTTTATCGCAATCTTATACAACCAAGTCGACAACTTCGCCTCTCCCCGAAAATAGTCGATATTCATCCAGGCTTTCAGGAATGTATTCTGCAATAAGTCGTTGGCATCGTCATGGTCCAACACCATCTTTCGTATCTGCCAATACAACTTCTCCCCGTAGAAATTGACAACCTGCGCGAAGGCATCACGTTGATGCGCCGGATCACGTAATTGTTTTATTATCTCTTCCTCTATATATTGTTGCATTCCTACTCACTAATTTGGGGTAAATATAAGAAAATAATCATTATCTCCTTCCGTTCCCCTTCTATAAGAGACGGAAATAATGGTTCAAAGTTTAATCGAACCTCATAAGGGAATATAAAAAAAGCGGACAACCATATAAGTCATCCGCTTTGAAGTGCCCAGAACAGGACTCGAACCTGCATGCCTCTCGACACACGCACCTGAAACGTGCGCGTCTACCAATTCCGCCACCTGGGCAATTCAGCACTTTTCAGTGAAGCAATCTCTCTTGATTGCGGTTGCAAAGGTAGCAACTTTTTTGAAACTGCCAAACTGTAACCATACTTTTTAAATAAAAAAACGGCCACCTCCCTTTCGGGAAGCAGCCGTTTCAGATTTTATGCTTATGGGAAGAATTACATCATACCGCCCATGCCACCCATACCCGGGTTCATGGCAGGAGCTGCCGGAGCTTCTTCTTTCTTTTCAGCGATCACACATTCCGTAGTCAGGAACATACCAGCAATAGAAGCGGCATTTTCCAAAGCTACACGTGTTACCTTAGCAGGGTCGATTACACCGGCTGCACACAAGTTTTCATACTTGTCTGTACGGGCATTGTAACCGAAGTCACCCTTACCTTCTTTTACTTTCTGAACAACTACCGCACCTTCTTTACCTGCGTTAGCAACGATCTGGCGCAACGGTTCTTCAATAGCACGTTTAACGATTTCGATACCGGTTGTTTCGTCTTCGTTTTCACCCTTCAGACCTTCCAGTGCTTCGATAGCACGGATATAAGCAACACCACCACCAGGAACCGTACCTTCTTCGATAGCGGCGCGAGTTGCATGCAGGGCATCGTCAACACGGTCTTTCTTTTCTTTCATTTCAACTTCAGAAGGAGCACCTACATACAATACGGCAACACCACCGGCCATCTTAGCCAGACGTTCCTGCAGTTTTTCTTTATCGTAGTCGGAAGTCGTATTTTCGATCTGAGTCTTGATCTGGCCGATACGAGCCTGGATAGCATCCTTATCGCCTGCTCCGTTTACGATAGTAGTCGTGTCTTTGTCTACCGTAACCTTTTCAGCCGTACCCAGCATATCCATAGTAGCACCTTCCAGCTTTAAGCCTTTTTCTTCGGAGATCACAACGCCACCTGTCAGGACAGCGATATCTTCCAGCATAGCTTTACGACGGTCGCCGAAGCCCGGAGCCTTGACAGCACAGATCTTCAAAGAACCACGCAGACGGTTTACAACCAAAGTTGCCAATGCTTCGCTATCGATATCTTCAGCGATGATCAACAAAGGACGACCGCTCTGAACTGCCGGTTCAAGAATAGGCAGCAAGTCTTTCAATACAGAGATCTTCTTGTCGTAGATCAGGATATACGGATTTTCCATCTCGCATTCCATCTTTTCCGTGTTGGTTACGAAATACGGAGAGATATAACCACGGTCGAACTGCATACCTTCTACCACGTCTACTGTTGTTTCCGTGCCTTTAGCTTCTTCTACAGTGATAACACCTTCAGTTTTTACTCTCTGCATAGCTTCAGCGATCAGTTTACCGATAGCTTCGTCACCGTTAGCAGAAATCTTGGCAACATGCTCGATCTTTTCGAACTGGTCACCAACAGCTTCAGACTGGGCAGCGATGCTTTCTACGACTTTAGCCACCGCTTTGTCGATACCACGTTTCAAGTCCATAGGGTTGGCACCCGCCGTTACATTCTTCAGACCGACACCGATAATAGACTGTGCCAGAACTGTTGCAGTTGTCGTACCGTCACCGGCATTGTCGTTAGTCTTGGAAGCAACTTCCTTAACCAGCTGAGCACCCATGTTTTCAAACGGGCAAGCAACTTCAACTTCTTTAGCTACCGTTACACCGTCTTTTGTAATGTGCGGAGCACCGAATTTCTTTTCGATGATCACATTACGTCCCTTCGGACCCAGTGTTACTTTTACTGCGTTAGCCAATTCATCCACACCTTTCTTCAGAAGGTCGCGGGCATCCATATCGTATTTAATTTCTTTTGCCATGATTTCTATCGTTTTATATAAATGTATAAATATTTCTTAATTGTCAATTATCCACTATCAATTGTCAATTGTTTAGATAATAGCCAAAATATCAGACTGACGCATGATAAGATATTTTTCACCGTCCAGTTCGATTTCCGTACCTGCATACTTGCCGTACAGTACAGTGTCGCCATTCTTTACAACCATTTCTTCATCCTTTGTTCCGTTACCTACGGCGACAACTTCACCTTTTAAAGGTTTTTCTTTTGCTGAATCGGGAATAATGATTCCGCCAAGTGTCTTTTCTTCTGCTGCAGCAGGCTTAATCAGCACTCTGTCTGCTAATGGTCTAATGTTCATCGTTGTATATTTTTTAGTTGTTAATAATATTACGTTAATCTTGTGCTTTCTTATCGCACATAAACGTCTATGCGAATACTGTGCCAAAACTGTTGTCAGGAAAAAGACTGACAATTTTGCATTTTAGAAAGACAGACAATGCAAATATATCTGACAGGATGACCATCCTGTTACAAAAAAACTTCCCCATTACAACAAGAAAATGAATGGGGAAGTTCAATTATCAGTCTATTTATAGTAGAAACGGGTGTACCTAAAGGCACAAAATTGAAATTGCAGCTAGAATCTTTCGATCAGTTCTTCTAATGTGACAAGAGACTGTTCGCCTGTCAACATGTTTTTCAGATTGATCTTGCCTTCATTTATTTCGTTTTCACCGACAATCGCCACAAACGGGATCTTTTTCGTATCGGCATATCCCATCTGCTTCTTCATTTTGGCTGATTCAGGATACAACTCCGTACGGATACCGGCAGCACGCACTTTCGAGATCAGAGGCAACAAATAGTTTTCTTCCTTCTCGCCGAAATTCACGAACAACAGTTGCGTGGTCTTCAAAGAATCAACCGGATAAAGTTCCAACTGGTTTAGAACATCGAAAATACGATCGGCACCGAAGGAAATTCCGACACCTGACATACCGTCCATACCAAACACACCGGTCAAATTGTCATAGCGTCCGCCCCCCGTGATACTTCCGATCTGGACATCCAACGCTTTCACTTCGAAGATAGCACCCGTATAGTAGTTCAGACCGCGTGCCAACGTCAGATCCAGTTCCAAATCAGCTGTCAGCTCTAACTTCTCGATGCGGTCCAGGATAAATTCCATCTCGGCAATACCTTTCATCGCTATTTCCGATGCTGCCAGTTCCTTTTTCAAAACAGCCAGCTTTTCACGATTCGTACCTTTCAGCATAATGATCGGCTGCAAACGGGCTATCGCACCTTCAGACAATTCTTTAGAACGCAATTCATCATTTACATTATCCAGACCGATCTTATCCAGTTTATCTATAGCGACCGTAATATCGACAATCTTATCGGCTTCACCGATTATCTCGGCAATGCCGGAAAGAATCTTACGGTTGTTCATCTTGATACAGACACGGATTCCGAAACGGCGGAATACCTCATCCATAATCTGGATCAGCTCGACTTCATTTACCAACGAATCGGAACCTACCACATCTCCATCACATTGGTAAAACTCACGGTAACGACCTTTCTGCGGACGATCGGCACGCCATACCGGCTGTATCTGGTAACGCTTGAATGGGAAAGCGATATCATTACGGTGCTGTACCACATAACGGGCAAAAGGAACCGTCAGGTCATAACGCAAACCCTTCTCGCAAGCTTTCATTCCGAATCTTACGGCATTGCGCTCCGACAGTTCTTCATCCGTTATTCCGGAAAAGCAATCGCCGGAATTTAATATTTTGAAAAGCAACTTATCGCCTTCTTCTCCATACTTGCCCATCAGCGTAGACAGGTTTTCCATAGCCGGCGTTTCGATCTGCTGAAATCCGTACAGATGATATACTTCGCGGATAGTATTGAATATATAATTACGCTTCGCCATTTCTTCTGGCGAAAAATCTCTTGTTCCTTTAGGGATAGACGGCTTTTGCATGATTCACTAATTTATATTATTTAGGCTGCAAAGGTAATGCTTCCTGTTTAATCCCGGCTTCTTCCCCCCAGGAAAATCATGATATAATATAATAATGTAGCAAGCGAACCCAAGGCAGCCACTACATACGTGTAAGCAGCAGAACGCAAAGCATCTTCAGCCTTGTCATGCGTATAGACATTTGTGATGCCGGCATTGCTCAACCAGACCAAAGCCCGCTGGCTGGCATTGATCTCGACCGGTAGTGTAATGAAACTGAATAAAGTCGTCGATGCAAAAAGAATAATACCAAACAGCATCAACTGGGGAAACGTATTAATCAACAGCATACCACCCAACAGCACCCATGTCATAATGTTGGAAGCAAAGCTGACGACCGGAACCAAAGCCGAACGCATCCGAAGAGGCGCATAAGCCGTAGCATGCTGGACAGCGTGTCCGCATTCATGAGCTGCAACGGCTGCGGCAGCAATACTGTTACTGTAATAAACCGATTCACTCAGATTGACGGTCTGGTTTGCCGGATTATAATGATCCGTCAAATGTCCGGGAGTGGAAATCACCTTTACGTCATAAATCCCGTTATCATGCAACATCTTTTCAGCCACATCCTTTCCTGTCATACCATTCGGCATAGGAATCTTGGAATATTTTTCAAACTTGTTCTGGAGTCTGGAAGAAACCAACCAGCTAAGAAGGGCAAAACCGATAAATATAATCCAATACATGCTCATATTTTTCTAATTTATAATAGTTATACTAAATCATAAACGACAAAAAGTCTGCCAAAAATAAAAATGGCAGGAGATCATCCTTCCGGGATGTGGTCTTCTGCCATTTTGTATTATTTTCAGGTTTTATTCTTCGGTATATCTGACAATTGTTTGCTCACGGTCAGGACCGACAGATACAATCTTGATCGGAACTTCCAGCTCTTCTTCCAAGAAAGAGATGTAAGCATTGAACTCTTCGGGAAATTCGTCTTCACTTTGCATTTTCGTCATATCGACATTCCAACCCGGCATTTCCACATATACGGGTTCGATGCCTTCATTGATTTCAAACGGAAACTCTGTTGTTTCTTCGCCATTGACTTTATAAGCAATGCAAGCCTTTACTGTTTCGAAGCCATCCAGCACATCGCTCTTCATCATGATCAGTTTCGTCACACCGTTGATCATGATCGCATATTTCAGCGCAACCAAGTCAATCCAGCCACAACGGCGTTCGCGCCCAGTTACAGCACCATATTCATGTCCGATCTGACGGATCTTGCTACCTGTTTCATCAAACAGTTCTGTCGGAAACGGACCGCTACCGACACGTGTACAATAAGCTTTGAAGATACCATACACTTCACCGATGTTACGCGGGGAAACCCCCAAACCTGTACAGCAACCTGCACAAATCGTATTGGAAGAAGTCACAAACGGATAAGAACCGAAATCAATATCCAGCATCGTGCCCTGTGCACCTTCGGCCAAAACAGACTTACCTTCTTTCAAATAGTTATTAATCACATGTTCGCTGTCGATCAAACGAAACTGTTTCAAATAATCCAAAGCCTTGAACCACTGTGCCTCCAATTCAGTAATATCATATTCATAATTCAGAGAACGCAGAATCGCTTCATGTCTTGCTTTTGCAGCTGCATACTTTTCATCGAAATTATGCAACAGGTCGCCTACGCGCAGACCGTTACGGCTGATCTTATCCGTATAAGTCGGACCGATACCTTTACCGGTCGTACCGATTTTGCCTGACCCTTTCGCAGCTTCGTAAGCAGCATCCAATATACGGTGAGTAGGCAAGATCAAATGAGCTTTCTTAGAGATACACAGTTGTTTGGTCAGGTCGTGCCCGCTGGCAGCAAGCGCTTCCGCTTCCTGTTGGAACAACAACGGATCCAGTACGACACCGTTACCGATAACGTTTACCTTACCCCCTTGGAAAATACCAGAAGGGATGGAACGTAATACATACTTTTCACCGTTAAATTCCAAAGTATGTCCAGCATTGGGACCTCCCTGAAAACGAGTTATCACATCGTAATTCGGAGTCAAAACGTCGACAACTTTTCCTTTGCCTTCGTCACCCCACTGCAATCCTAATAGAACGTCAACTTTCATCGTTTATATATTATATAGATGTTAATATTCTTACTTCTTCCGCTGAAGCCGGTACTTACATTTGCTACATAAGCCATAAATGTAAAGCGCATGATATTCCGGAGTGAAACGCGATATCTTCAACGCTCCGACATCTTTCTTTAGTGTTGCATCCTTCAGCTCTCTGATTGCCCCGCATTTCATACAGATCAGATGCAAGTGTGTCTCCGCCAGCATCCGTAATTCATACTGTACAGCCTGGGCCGTCAGCTGATGGCGCACAATTAAGCCGCTGTCTACCAAAACGTCGACCGTGTTATAAACAGTAGCCCGACTGACATGAAAATTCATTTCCTCCAGTTTCTGATGAAGCAAACACATATCAAAATGACCGGGGAAACTGCATATACACTCCAATATGGCATAGCGTTCCTCCGTCTTTCGTAGTTTTTTCTCGGCAAGATATCTGGTGAACAGGTCTTGCATCTCTGTGTACTTTTTTGCATCCATCTTCAAGTTGCGACTCCACGCGACCGACAAAGTTAGCGCATTTATTTTAAACGCAAAGCCTTAACGGCAATATTCAAATTCAAATTTTAAATCATTATATATTTCCTGCCCTTCGGGCGTCTGCATGAATTCAGGAAAATCATCGAACCCGCCCAACATTTGCTGCGCCCGTTCAGCCGACTGTCTTCCATAAAATTTCATGGCTTTCACCGCAGCCTGCTTTTCTTTGAAGGACGCCTCGAAATCAGTCTGGGCAAGCGTCCGCATACATTCCGCGACAAATGCGGTCCTCACCGGTGCTATCAAATCCTTTCCTTCCTTAAACAGTTCGGCCCAGACTAGATAAGCCACCGTACGTGCATATTCGTCTTCCACATTAAAAATCAACCCGAGCAGCAAATCCTCCACATCCGGCAACTTATAAAACAAATTGTGGCTGCACTGCTCTGCAATTTCCAAATAAGGGATTTCTTTCACCCATTGCTTCGCCTCTTGGGACGAGAACTCGTCTACCGGCTGCAAGAAAGAAGCCAATATCTTGAATTCACGGATGTCTTCTTTCCACAAAGCAGCGGCCAGCTCAGAGTCCGGTTTATGTGTAGTGGCAATCTGCTTGATTTCAGGCAAAGGAACACCGAAATTCAGCTTATAGACAATACCCTTCTCGCGCATGCTGGTAGAGATCACTCCATTCATCGCCAGGCGAAGCTGGGTCCGTATTTCTTTTAATTCATTCTGTAACATACGCTTTATTATTCATTATAGGAAGGTAAAAACGAATACTCCTTGCTGTAACGAAGCATCTGATCGGTATACCCTTCGGTATAATCCAGCACAATATCCGTTACATCTCCCTTATCGTTCTTGACTTCCTTCATCACCGGATTCACGAATCCCTTATACGGAGCCAGGTTCAATTTGGCATAGCGTTCGAGCACTTCGGCATGAAGAGCTGGGTCGACCTTTACGGCATACTCTTCCACCAGTTTCTTTCCGGCGGAAAAATCACCTTCACTCTTGATACGCTGCACTTCCGCCAACAAAGTTCCGAACAGTTCACGCAGCTTGGCATAGTCATTGACCACCACGTATGTCTTGCCATCCCGCTGTTTCAGTTCAATCACGTTATCAGCCTTTCCTTTTTCATATACCCATTTGGCAATCAGCTGACGGTTGCGCATATGGGCTTCTTCAACATTCTTGCCTTGCTCGATCCGGACCAGCTGTGTCATCAGGCCATTCATTATATATTTATAGTATTCAGCCTTATAAGCCTCTGCATCCGGCACAAGTCCGAGTTCCACCAGCTTGGCATCTCCGAGATAGTACAAACCGAAAAGATCGGCACGCGCCTCTTCCAAAGTCGAACTGTAGGCCTTCAAAGCATCCGGATCGGTATCGGGAAGCAATTTACCGGAACCATGTCCCAAGCATTCATGCAAATCGGTATGCAGATTGTTGGTGATGAATCCGTATTTCTTCAATCCTTCGCGCTCCTTATCGCTCCAGACAAATTCATCATTGAAACCATTTCCCTGAGAAGCTTTGTCATATGCCTCAGTGATATTCTCGATCGTAACGGATTTCGAACCATGATCGCGGCGAATCCAGTCGGCATTCGGCAAGTTGATGCCAATCGGAGTTGCCGGATAGCAATCACCTCCCAACATGGAAACCGTAATTACTTTGGCACTGACTCCTTTTACTTTTTCTTTCTTAAACCGTTTATCTACAGGAGAATGATCTTCGAACCACTGCGCATTATCGCTGATCACTTTTGTTCGCTTCGTTGCCTCCTTATTGATAAAGTTCACGGTCGACTCCCAGCTGGCTTTCATTCCTAACGGATCTCCGTATGTTTCGATAAAGCCGTTCACAAAGTCAACATCCGATGCCGTATCTTCCACCCATAGGATCGAATAGGCATCGAAGATTTTCAAGTCGCCGGTCTGATAATATTCGATCAGTTTCCCGATGATTGACTTTTGCGCATCGTTCTCGGCAAAAGCCACGGCTTTCTGCAATTCCGACACGATCTTTTCGAGTGCCGGCGAATAGAGGCCGCCTACCTTCCACACTTTTTCGACCAACTTGCCGTTCTCTTTTACCAAACGGCTGTTCAAGCCGTAAGAGATCGGAGAAATCGTGTCTTTCCCAGCTTTCATCCGGGCATAGAAATCCTCAACTTCTACCTGGGTAACTCCTTCGCCATAATAATTGTTGGCCGAAGCCCGGATCAGGTCGACATCGCCACTCTGCACCGTACGCTTCGCCATCACAGCCGGATCAAAGATCACGGGACTGATCTCGGCGACAAACTGTTCCACCGTCTGCCCTTCACGTAGCGGAAGTGCGGAAGAACCGATCTGCGAGATACAAGTCCGGAAGAACTCAGGCGTAAAGCCGGGAACAAATTTGTCTTCCGCATAATGGTGATGGATGCCGTTGGCAAACCAAACCCGTTTCAAATAAGTTTCCAAAGCAACAAACTGCGGATCCGTACGATCTCCTTTATAGCCGGTATAAACAGCCTCCAGCGCACGGCGGATCGGCAGATTATAACGACAGTTCTGGTCGAACAAAATATCCCGGCCCATCAGGGCAGCTTCCGACAAATGATATAATAATTGTTTCTGCTTCAAAGAAAAGGATTCAAATCCCGGAACCTGATAACGCAATATCTGAAGATCAGCAAACTGATCCACGACATAATTGAAATTATCCTGAGTAGCTTCCACCTTCTCAGCCTTCTGCCCCGTACAGGCAGTCATAACCATTGCAGTCATAAGCGATAACATTATATTTTTCATATACTAACTTTTAGCTTTTCCTAATATTATTATTAAAAAGGTTTTCTCGCAAAGGTACAGATATTTCAGAAATTATACTAGTCATCTTCCTTTATTGCAATCTGAATACAGATAACTTATAAAGCAGAAATATGAGTAGATTTGATTTTTTTATTCCAAGGACATAGAAAGAGAAGAAATTTAATAACTTTGCCAATAGTAATGTTGACATAAAACAAAATGCGATGAAAACAAACATTCCTGAACGTATTGCCGCCCTAAGGGAAGCAATGAAACAGCATAAAATCGATGCTTATATTATTCCGACTTCCGACCCTCACATGAGTGAATATCCTGCCGACTGCTGGAAATACCGTGAATGGATTTCCGGATTCACAGGTTCGGCCGGAACAGTTATAATCACAGCCGATAAAGCCGGACTTTGGACCGACTCCCGATATTTCCTGCAAGCCTCCACCCAACTGGAAGGGACAGGTATCGAACTTTTCAAAATGATGTTACCCGAAACCCCGACAATCCCGGAGTTCCTGACACACGAACTGAAAGAGGGACAGACAGTCGGCCTGAACGGCGAGACATACAGCCTGGCAGATGCCCGCTCACTGGAAAAGGCATTAGCGGAAAAAGAGATCAAACTGAATACAAACGCTTCGCTGATCGATCCGATCTGGAAAGAACGTCCCGCCATCCCTGAAGCTCCGATGTTTGAAATGCCGATCGAACTCAGCGGAAAATCAACAGAAGACAAACTGATAGATATCAACAAGATGCTACACAAGGCAGGAGCCGACTGCACCATTCTCTCCGCATTGGACGAAGTGGCCTGGACCTTCAATATCAGGGGTACGGACGTTGCCTATAATCCGGTCGTCATCAGTTATGCATTCGTTTCCGAGAAGGAAAGCGTACTGTTCGTGAATCCGAAGAAGATACCCGCTGAAATAGCAGAACATCTAAAGAAAGAAGGAGTGACACTAGCCGACTACGGCATGTTGGCAACCTTCCTGTCACGACTGCCGGAACGGACACGGGTGTTCATCGACAGCAAACGAACCAACGTAGCCATCTACAATGCACTGCCCAAAAGCAGTATCCTGATAGAAGGAACCTCGCCCGCCAATCACCTGAAAAGCATCAAGAACGAGACAGAGATAAAAGGATTCCGCAACGCCGTCCTGAAAGACGGCATCGCCATGACCAAATTCTACTTCTGGCTGGAAAAGATGCTTAAAGCCGGAGAAAAGGTGACGGAGCTGAGTGCCGCTGCCAAGTTGACGGCTCTGCGCTCCGAACAGCCCCAATATGTCATGGACAGCTTTGCCAGCATATCTAGCTACGGTCCTCACGGAGCGGTCGTACACTATTCTCCCACACCCGAAACGGACACGGAGTTGAAAACGGACAGTTTGTACCTGCTCGACTCCGGAGCCCAGTATTTGGACGGAACGACCGACATCACCCGTACGATCGCCCTTTGCGACGAGCCGAGCGAGCAAATGAAGAAGGACTTTACCCGCGCCCTGAAAGGCACTATCGGAATTGCCAAATGCAAATTCCCCGCAGGCATACGGGGCTGCTTGATCGACGCCTTCGCCCGTAAAGCTTTGTGGGATGCCGGCATCAACTATCTGCACGGAACCTGCCACGGCATCGGCCATTGCTTGAACGTACATGAAGGGCCGCAAAGCATCCGCATGGAAGAAAACCCGGTAATCCTGGAACCGGGCATGGTGATGAGTGACGAACCGGCCATATACCGCCCCGGCGAATACGGCATCCGTACCGAGAATATGATCCTGATCCATGAAGACAGTGAAACGGAATTCGGAAAGTTCCTCGGTTTCGAAACTTTGACGTTATGTTACATCGATACGAAGCTGGTTATCCCGTCCATGCTTTCTGTACGCGAGCATGCATGGCTGAACAAATACCACCAGATGGTATACGACTTGGTAAGCCCGCATTTGACTGAAGAAGAGAAGGCTTGGTTAAAAGAAAAAACGGCAGAAATTTAATCAACAGACGATTGACAATTGACAATAGGTTTGTCGTTCTCTCTTAAATTGTCAATTGTCAATTGTCAATTATTAATTGTCAATTAAAAAGTTATGGCTTTAATAAAATCAGTAAGAGGCTTTACTCCCCAAATAGGTAAAGACACGTTTTTAGCAGACAACGCCACTATTATCGGCGATGTAGAGATAGGCGAAGGTTGCAGTATCTGGTTCGGGACTGTGTTGCGAGGCGATGTAAACTCCATCCGGATCGGCAACGGGGTGAATATACAGGATGGTTCCGTCCTGCACACCTTATACGAAAAATCGACGATTGAGATCGGCGACGATGTGTCGGTCGGTCATAACGTCACGATCCACGGGGCAAAGATATGCAACGGCGCCCTGATCGGGATGGGCTCGGTCGTACTGGACCATGCCGTGATCGGTGAAGGAGCGATCGTCGCTGCCGGTTCGGTCGTACTGAGCAAGACCATCGTCGAGCCGGGAAGCATCTACGCCGGCATACCGGCCAAGTTCGTAAAGAAGGTGGACCCAGAACAGGCAAAAGAGATCAACCAGAAGATAGCCAAGAACTATCACATGTACTCATCCTGGTATAAAGAAGAGCACTGACCCGCTATCACGGGACAGGATAAACAATACAATTGCAAATGAAAGAGTACAAATACATCCTGCTGGACCTGGACGGGACGATTACAGATCCGATGATCGGCATCACCCGATGCGTCGAATACGCATTGAATCATTTCGGCATACAAGTGAATGACCTTCGCGAGTTATGTCCTTTTATCGGTCCTCCTCTTCTGGACTCGTTCCGGGATTTCTATCATTTCACAGACGAACAGGCCAAAGAGGCTACAGAAAAGTACCGGGAACGTTTTGCCGACACCGGCATTTATGAGAACAAACTGTATGACGGCATGAAAGACTTTTTAGAAGAGGCAACCCGGCAAGGGCGCATCCTGATGCTGGCGACATCCAAACCGACAGTCTTCGCCAAACGCATCCTGGACTATTTCGATATCGCCCGTTACTTCACTTTCGTCGCGGGCAGTGGCCTGGACGGTTCCTTCTATACAAAAGGAGATGTGATCCGTCATGTATTGGAAAGCAATAACCTGACGGATCATCTATCAGTCGTCATGATCGGCGACCGCAAACATGACATCATCGGGGCCAAAGAGAACAGGCTCGATTCGATCGGTGTGCTTTACGGTTACGGTGACCGGGAAGAGTTATCGCAAGCCGGGGCGGACTATATCGTAGAGGATATCGCCGGACTGCGCAATCTGCTGTTCCATCAATAGCACACCCATTTTATCAGATAGCGGCAAAACACGTCTCCGCCGAAGATCCCCACGCAGTAGAGGATTCCCAACCTGTAGCCTTTCAGGTTACAGGACACTTTCAATGCCTGGAACATCCAGACCAGTGCCCAGATCAAAAAGACAAAAGAGACCAGCGACAGCCATATTCCGACAAGGAATCCGGGCTGTTGCATGATCTCTGCCGGAGGCATGTTCACATCTATCTGTGCGAGTTTCTGCATAGGCGGCAAGAAGTTGAAAAGGTTCATGACGATCAACGGCAATTGTGCGAAAACGACCGTTCCCAACACATCGACCATCCGTATGCGTGAACGGGAAAGCAGCAATCCTCCCAAATAAAACATAACAGCCGGAATCAGCCAGACGGCAAGGTGCTCCACCGCATAACACCACCACGCCGGATTCGGAGCCGGACCAAAATGCAGCAACCCGTGATAATGCCAGCCGGAATAAAAAGAAAGAGCTGTCGATACCACCATTCCAGCCAGTCCCCAAAGCAATGCTTCCAGACCGGCAATCCGTTCAAAAGGATTAATCAATCCATAAAGATGTTGTTTGTTCATAACCTATTCGATTTTATTTAGTTTATCAATCAGATCGTCTAATACATTCCGGACAGTAGGGTAACTGACTCCCATATTCTTCGCCATATCCTTCAGGCTTCCGCTGGATTTGATGAAGTCGATTACAAACTGCTGTTCCTTATCCGTCAGTTTTGCCAGTACAGGCAGTTCAAATGTACCGCACACCTCCGTATCGCATTGCCCACAAAACATCCGACCCACTTTCAAAGGCGCGTCACAAGCCGGGCACTGCAAGGGGAGTCTTCTTTTGATCTCGTTATTCATAGATTTATTTCTTATTCTTGTTTATACTTGACTAAAAGATTACTTTACAACAAAAGTATTCAATAATTTATAAACATGCAATAAATAATAAATATTATTCATTACAATGTAAATATTATTCAAATACATATACAATTATATCATTCATCCTCGTTCCAACATGAACCAGGCAAGGGAGCTAAATGAGCCACCGAGTAACCTCCATATAAAGAAATTAAACTACTTTTGTGACAAAACACTTAAAAAACTAAACAAATTATATCATGAGAAAGAACAATCTGTGGATAACAGCCCTTGCATTCGGGCTATCGTTATCGGCTTACGGACAGCAGGCAGAGGGCGGCATCTCGTCCGGAATGTTGCAGGAAATCAAGCAAGCCTACAAAGGAACGCCGGCCGACAAAGCCATTCACAATGCAATCGCGGGCAACGACATCAACAAACTGGCAGTCAACAATGACAGCAAAAACAATTTCGACACCTACTTTTCAAACAAAGTGAACAGTAAAGGGATCACGAACCAGAAATCCTCCGGCCGTTGCTGGTTGTTTACAGGATTGAATGTTATTCGTGCGCAGGTCATCGCCAAGTATAACCTGCCGGAATTCGAACTCTCGCAGAACTACAACTTCTTCTGGGACCAGCTTGAAAAAGCAAACCTTTTCCTGCAAGGAATCATTGATACACGGGAAAAGCCGATCAACGACAAAATGGTGGAATGGCTGTTCAAGAATCCGATCGGAGACGGCGGACAATTCACCGGCATATCCGACAACCTGATGAAATACGGCATCGTTCCTTCCGGTGTCATGGTCGAAACCTATAGCAGCGACAATACCAGCCGTATGTCCAACCTGATCGGACTGAAATTGAAAGAATACGGATTGGAACTACGCGACGCAAAAGGCTCGAAACCGGAAGCGCTGGCAAAACGCAAAACCGAGATGCTGGGCGAAATCTACCGTATGCTGGTCCTCAACCTCGGAGAACCTCCTACGAAATTCACCTGGACACGCAAAGACGCAAGCGGAAAACCGGTCGAGACAAAAGAATACACCCCGCAATCATTCTATCAGGAATTCGTGGGCGAAGATTTGAAGAACAACTATGTCATGCTGATGAACGATCCGAGCCGCGACTTCTATAAACTATATGAGATCGACTTTGACCGCCATGCCTATGACGGCAAGAACTGGACATACGTCAACCTTCCGATAGAAGATATCAAAGAGATGGCGATCGCCTCCATCAAGGACAGCACCATGATGTATTTCTCCTGCGACGTGGGCAAATTCTTCGACCGCAACCGCGGAGTGCTCGATGTCAACTATTATGACTACGGCTCGTTGATGGGCACGACTTTCGGTATGGACAAGAAACAACGCATCCAGACATTCGCCAGCGGCTCTTCCCATGCCATGACACTGATGGCGGTAGATTTGGATGCCAACGGCCAACCTAAAAAGTGGATGGTGGAAAACAGTTGGGGACCGGGTGCCAACAACGGCCACCTGATCATGACGGACGAATGGTTCAACGAATACATGTTCCGCTTGGTTGTCAACAAGAAATACATCACCGACAAAGTCCGGGAAGTATTGAAACAGACACCGACACGGTTACCGGCTTGGGACCCGATGTTTGCAGAAGAAGAGTAATGGAAATTGAAAGTTGAAAATTGAAAATTATAAAAACGGTCATTGTTCTTGGAACGGAATTTAATTTTCAATTTTCAACTTTCGATTTTCAACTATCAATAGTATCCTTCATTCTGCGCCTCTTCGGCAGATGGCTTCGGAGACAGGCGGTCGATATGGTTCTGCGGAATCGGACGTAGTTTGTGATATTCCTTTATGTTCGGAGCGGCATCCGGATTAAACTCTTTCACACGCTCGTACAACGTTTCCGTACGCACCAAGTCTTCCCAGCGGTTCATCTCGCCGTATGTTTCACGGGCACGCTCATCCAGCATAAAACCGATAAAATCGTCACTGATCTCTGCCGGCGTCACCAGCATCGACTTTTCAGTCGAACCAGCCAGGTTAGCCATATCGCCACCATCTATCTGCCACCACTCCTGCGGTTTGGCTTCTCCTTCTTTGTAGGCGGCACGTTTACGGACGACGTTGATCAGCGAAGCCGCTTTCTCGAAATCCCCCTTTCTGCCATAAGCTTCGGCAGCTATCAGATACGTCTCACCCAGCCGCATACGGACAAAGTTACGTCCTCCCTGTTCATAGTTCATATCCGGACGTTGCGTATCGAGCCATTTCTTCAGGCAAGGGAAAAAGTGGTTCGTGTTTTCATCGATCGGAATCAATGTATAAGGCGCCTTTGCGATGTCCAATTGCATCTGGCGGTCTTTCGCTTTGTCGATCACAGCACCTTTATAATCTTTCGCGCCATAATATTTCGGGATAAAGTAAGCCGCCGTATCTCCTAAAGCGAACTTTGGTTTGCCAACCAGTTCAGCAGGCGTTTCATAAAGCAAATCACCCGTCTCCTCTCCATTTTCATTTACGTAATAATATTTGTCTTTCCAGACAGGGATGGAAGATTCTTTATTCGCATAGAACACCCAACTGAACATCTTATACATACGGGAGTCATTCAGGTGGTCGAACAACTGGGTTTGCAAATAAGGAGTCGGCCGCATACGTTTCCAAGCACGCCCTTGCTGAAGGTCGCGTTGCAAACCCGGCAATTTTTCGTAAGTCGGAACCCAATACAGGTGCATCTTGTTTCCTTCCGAACCGTTAAACAACACATCGTTTGTAAACTCGACACCCCAGATTGTTTCAGAAAACACCTTCTGTCTGTCCTGATCGAATGTCATTGAATAATCCGAATCCAAGGCGAACTTTCCGGAGTTGATAACCGCTTCGGCAAAATAAGCCGTACTATCCATATCGGTTGGTTGTTGTCCGCGCTGATCTTTGATAGCGCTCCCCCTTGTCAAATAAACTTTCGACAACAAATTAGCCGCCGACCATTTGGTTGCACGACCACGATCCGCCTGCATGGCCACATCAGGCAACACTTCATAAGCCTGACGCAAATCGCTAATAATAAACGCATACACATCCGCCACCGAAGCACGTTTAAAGTCGGTCTTGATTTCAGAAACGTTTCCTTCCGTCAATAAAGGAATACGTCCAAATTGCTGAACCAGATCAAAATAGAAATAGGCACGCATGAAACGAAGTTCACCTTCACGCGCCGTTTTCTCGGCATCGGTCATATCTCCCACTTTCGGCAGATACATCAAAGCCGTATTGGCCCGTGTAATACCTTTATAAGCATTTTCCCAAAATTCATACAACATACCGAAAGAAGAGTTCAACTGATTGCTGTATTTATTGAAAGCATCCTTATTACCGCCATCGGCCCCTTCCCAGACATAATCCACGCCATACTCGGTCAGGCAATAATAACGCTCGCCACCGACATACCAGCGCATAGTCGAATAAACGCCGTTCACAGCAGTTTCTATACCGGTCTTTGTTTCCAGATAATCATACGACACCCCGCTGACCACCTTTTCATTCAGGAAAGATTCACACGACACGCCGGCCGCTGCCACTAAAGACAGCAAACCATATTTTATTATATTTTTCATACTATCGTCTATTTATCATGTTAGTTATTATCAAAAGCTCAGGTTCACACCAAACAGATACGTCCTCGGCATCGGTTCATTGAAGTCACCGCCACTTTCCGGGTCCGTACCTGAATAGCCCGTAAAGACATACGCATTCTGTACGGTTGCATATACACGCAACTTCTGGATACCGACATTCTGCAACAATGCCTTCGGCAACGTATAGCCCAATGTCACCTGGCCGATTCTCAGGAACGAAGCGTCTTCCTTATAAAGGGAAGAAATGTAGTTCGGGTTCTCGAAGTCGATATTCGGGCGCGGAGCTTCGTTACTGCGGTTACTGATCGGGTTGCCGTTTTCATCCTCGCCGATAATACGCCAGTAATTTACTTTCGCACCACTATAACGTCCGCTCAAACGGAGTTCACGGTTGAAAGATTTCGTCTGTCCGAAAGCACCATTCAGGAAGAAACTGAAATCAAAATCCTTATAATTAAAATAATTACTCATGCTCAACGTCACGTTCGGATTCTCATGACCGAGAATAAAGCGGTCTTCGGAAGTGATCTTATAGTCGCCATTGCGGTCGACAATCTTGATATCGCCGGGCTTAAAGACGCCTCCCCACTTTTCGAGTTCGGCAGCATCTTCCAGTTGCCAGATACCGTCGGCCTTATAATCATAGAACACTTTCACGGGCTGGCCGATAAACCATTTATTTCCTTCGTCGTCGACTTTCCCGTTATAGAGTTCCACGATCTCTTCCTTGTTGACGGAGAACATGAAGTCGGTCGTCCACTTGAAATCTTTCGTATCGATATTGACCGTATTCAAGGTTACTTCCAGACCTTTGTTACGAATCTGCCCGATATTGGTCGTCACATTGCCGAAACCGGAAACGATCGGTAACTGCCGGTCCATCAAGAGGTCGTTCGTATTCTGAAGATACAAATCCACGCTCCCACCTATCCGGCCGTTCAAGAAACCGAAATCGATACCGGCATTCCATTGCTCGGTCTTTTCCCATGACAAGTTCGGGTTCGGCATCTCCTTCTGATAGAAGGCCAGCACACCGTTCGAACCATAGCTGTAACGCCCGTACTCAAGGTTACCCTGCGTCTTATAGGGATCGATAGCCGTGTTGCCGGTGATACCCCAACCCAGGCGGAGCTTCAAATTGCTCAGACAGTCGACATCTTTCAGGAACGATTCTTCCTTGACACGCCATGCAAGGGCAGCAGAGGGGAACAACACCCATTTATGCCCCGGAGCCAGACGGGAAGAACCGTCGTAGCGGGCAGATACCGTCAGCAGATATCGGTCCTTATAGTTATAATTCACACGTCCCATGAAAGAAGCCAGATTCCAACGCTGATAATCGCTCGATACGGACTCGATCGTCTGGGCCGAACCGACATTGTTCCAAGTCTGGTTCTCGTAAGGCAGGTCTTTCACTTTGATTTCCGACTTCTCGTATGTTTCCTGCTGGATGGATTGCAGGAAAGTCAAGCCCAGGGTATGATCTTTTTTGAAGGTCTTGTTATAGAACAACAGGTTTTCCCACGTGTACATACGGCGGTTGTCACGGGCATTGACAGCACGCGCCGGACTGCCGGAACGGTCCGAACTCAACGCTCCGTAGAACTCGTTGCCGTACCAGGGACCTATGTCGATACCGACATTCGAACGGTATTTAATATCGAACGGAAGCGTAACATCCAGATAATAACTTCCCAGGAAACGGTCTTTCTTTATCTCCTTCTTCTCATGTTCTATATTCAGGAATTTATTCCACAGCTGCGGATCATTACCGGGACGGGCTTCAATAATGTTTCCATTTGCATCATAAATGTCAGCCAATGGATATGTCAGTTTCACTCCATCATAAAGATTCCCCCCGTTGTTACGATCAAGATGAGAGAAAGAGGTTGAACCGCCGACCTTCACATATTTATTCAAAGTCCAGTCGAAATTGACGCGAACCGAATAGCGCCGATAATCTTGTCCCTTCACGACACCATCTTGTCCGAAATAAGTTGCGGAAGCGAGCATCTTCAGCTTCTCCGTACCACCTCGAACACTGACTTCATGATTGTGGATCGGAGCAACACGCAAGGCCTCCTCTGTCCAGTCGGTGTAAGGGACACGGTCAGAATGCCAGACACCGTTTTCGTCATATCCCTGTTCGATCTTGTTCATTATACTCGGATCTGCATTGAAATAACCGATCTTACGATCCCAATCCAATGTCGGGACAAGCGGATACGGAGTAGTCTTGTTTGTGGCACGATTCGCCTCGCGTACCATTTCGACCCACTCTCCGCCATCAAACATTTCAATCTTACGGGCAGCTTGCTGTACACCTACATAGCCGTTATAATCGACCTGCACCTTACCCTCTTTCCCCTTCTTTGTTGTTACCAGAATAACACCATTCGCACCACGCGACCCATAGATAGCCGTGGCAGAAGCATCTTTCAACACTTCGACCGATTCAATATCGGATGGACTCAATTCGCTCAATGCCACCACGATAGGAATACCGTCCACGACATATAACGGATCGTTTGTCGCTTTTAAAGAACGGTTACCACGCACACGAACCTGCACATCCTCGCCCGGTTTTGCACTCGTTGACAAAATCGTCACACCGGCAGCCCTTCCTTGCAACGCCTGTGCCGCACTGAAAGAAGCCGTCTCCTGCAACTTCTCTCCCTTCACGGAGGCAACCGAACCGGTCAAGTCCCGCTTCTTGGCCACACCGTAGCCGACAACCACGACTTCGTCCAGATTTTGCAGGTCCTCTTTCAAGATGATAATCACACTCCCTTGTCCTTTGTAAGCATAGTCTTGCGGCTGATACCCGATGTAGGAAACAGACAACGTAACAACCGGTTTAGAGATGGAAAAAGAGAATTTACCGTCGATGTCGGTAATGGAACCATTCGTAGTCCCTTTCTCGACTACGTTCGCCCCGATGATAGGCTCACCGGTCACATCCTTGACTACGCCGGAAACCATATGCTGGGCATAGGAAAGCGTGGTCGTGCACACAAAAAACAAAAAGACTAACATGGGCAGATGCAGCCTTTTAAACGTTTTCGTTTTGTTCATAATAATAAAGAATTAAATTATCCGGCAATTCCCGAACCGGATGATTTTTTCATAAAAAGAGGCGTGGGAACTGTTGATATACCTGATATTGAGGCCTTCGACTGCCCGACCAGTGATATAAACAACAGCCCACGCCCTTCTATTCTTGAAGACATACCCATGCCAGGCATGAATATATATAACAAGGAAGGTACGTGAGCGTTCAGTTGCCTATTATCCTCTGGTCTGAAAGTGTCGAAGTTTCAATATCCGGATAATATCTTTTAAACGCTTCTTGTAATCAATAAAATGCAGGGACCTGCAACGCCATGCAAGTGTACGGACACAAATATAGAGAGAAGAAACTATACAGGCAAACAAAAGTAAGTATTTCTCGTTTTTCTTACGAACAGGCTATATTTAGAGGATAGCAATCATATTACTATTGCAAAACCATGCAACCTATAAACATTTGACCTTTGTCGAATACGTTTTTGACCTTAGTCAAAAGGGCTTTCGACCTTAGTCAAAAACCTTTTCGACCAAGGCCGAAAACTAAAGAAGTTAGCAAAAACGACATAAATATCCATATCATTGCATATTATACAATATCAAATACCACTTTAGGACGGGACAGTTTGTCTGTTGTTTACATTTATGAATAACCTATAACAGGATTTTTTAATACACAGTCAACCTATTTCAGGACGAGACAGGGTGAAGCCAGAAAACGCCTCTCCGCCGAAAGGTATCATCCGATCAATCTTTTCCCCAATCCGAAGGTTTGACACCCATTTGGAGGACAAGCGTTCCACCGGCCGCCAGATCATCGTGCGTCAGGTAACATTTATCATACTTCTTCCCGTTGAGCGTCGCACTTTGGATATAGATATTCTCCGGACTGTTGTCACGGGCTTCGATCACAAAAGAGCCACCGGCAGCATAAGCCGGGTCCAGACGGAACTCCACCCGGTCGAATACCGGACTGGTGATCTCATAGCGGCCATCGCCCGGACATATCGGATGTATGCCGGCAGCCGCCAACACATACCAAGCCGACATCTGCCCGACATCTTCGTTTCCTACCAAGCCGGTCACTTTGTCGTGATAAGCGTTTCGGCAAATGTCGCGTGTCCATTTTTGGGTAAGCGAAGGCATCCCTAACCTGTTGAACAGGAAAGGCACATGATGGACCGGTTCATTGGCATGGTTATAATAGTCATTCCAGAGATAGTCGCCCGGTGTTTTCTCAAACATATCCGTCAGGTCGGCCAAAACCTTTTCACGGCCTCCCATCAGGCGGATCATCCCCTCGACATCGTGCGGCACGAACCATCCTTGCTGGTAAGGATTGGATTCCACGCAGCCATAGCCCTCTTGCAAACGTCCTTTTTCAGGCAAAGAAGAAAAGACGCCTTTCTCATTACGCGGACGGAACCATCCCGATTCAGGATCGAAGATAGTTGCATACGACAGGGCACGCTTGTCAAAATGAGCCCGGTCGCCCTCTTTCCCCAACCACTCGGCCAAACGGGCCATGCACCAATCCGTATAATCGTATTCCAGCGTGCAGGATATATTGCCGGGCGTATAGCCGTCGTCATTATTGCTAAAGCGCCGGGAGGTGTTCAGAGCATAGCGGTATGCTTTCTCCACGTCATAATCCCGAATACCTTTCCGGTAAGCATCACACAAAACCGAAATGGCGGGATTGCCCACCATGCAGCCGGAGTAAGCATTCAAGAGCTCCCACCGTTCGAGATATTCGTTACCACTCTGGTCGGCTATCTCCACAAGCGAGTTGACAAGATCGTTCACCATCTCCGGGTTGATGATGGTCTGAAGAGGCATCTGGCTACGGAAGACATCCCATCCGCTGAAGATCGTCCGTTTACGGAACTTGCCAGTCTGATGGATCTTTTTATCCGCCCCGGTGTACTCACCGTTGATGTCGCTGCAAAGGCGCGGATCAATCAACGTATGATAAAGAGCCGTGTAGAAAACCCTCTTTTCCTCGTCGGTTCCTCCCTCGACGGAGACTTTCGCCAACTCGTCATTCCAAAGACGGACACACTCGGCATGCGTCCGGTCAAAATCGAAGTCTTTCATCTCCGCCGCCAAATTCTCCTCCGCATTCTTCAAACTGGTATAAGAGATACCACTCTTTAGCAAGATCACTTCATCTGGTTTGGTTTCAAAATTGGCATAAAAGCCTAAGTGCTTGCCTTCAAATGCCGAAACGGAAGGATGGATGGCTGCTTGGCGGATTGCTTCGCGATAGCGCTCGCTACAAACATCTTCACGTTTACGTCCCCAATCGTCCGGAATATCGGCAGACCAAACGCCATGTCCGGAAAAAGGTTTGGAAAATTGGGCATAGAAATAGACCGTATAGTCGGCCTTACCGTCACCGTTTCCCCAACCGCCTCCATCAGGCGTACATTGCATCCAGCCCTTGATGGTATGGTCGTCCACCACCTCTACGCTCTGAAGTGTCGATGTTCCTCCTACCCGCCGGGCCAGATCGACTTGTATGCGGGCCTCCTTGCTTTCCGGGAAAGTGAAACGAAGCATTCCGCTATGAGGCAAAGCGGTCGCTTCCGCCTGAATCTTATAATCGGAAAGAAAAACAGAGTAATAGCCTGCCGAGGCTTTTTCGGTCGACTTGTCATACCGGGAACGATATCCTTCTTCCGGCTTGTCTTCCGTGCCGGCGAATGTATGCAAATCCCCGATTGTAGGCATCACCAAGAAGTTCCCCAAATCGCCGTACCAGCCGATACCGGACATTTGCGTAAATGCGAATCCTTCGATAGTCGTATGCTCATAACTATAGCCGGGACCGTTGTCGCCTCCGGTAATCGTGTTGGGGCTGACCTGCACCATACCGAAAGGAGCTGTCGCCCCGGGAAACGTTTTTCCAAGTCCATGACTCGCGCCCGCCAGTTCTGTATTCGTTGAAGCTCCTACAAACGGATTTACATAAGAGGACAAAGGACGCCCGACTGCTTCCTTCTCCACCGTATGGCAGGAAAACAAAGAAAGGGGCAAGAATAGCCCCAACAAAGAATGTCTAATATTCATTATTACCAGATTAAAAAAAGGCGGCATCAAAAGTCGTCATCCGTCATCCCCGGATCAAGTCCGCCATGACAGAACACTTTTGATGCCGCCTCGTTCTACAAAGCTTATAAAGCCAATTCCTTCAATATCCCATCCGTCGCACCCGCATTGCCTTTCACAAACTGGCCGGCACTCTCGCCGGCAGCCTTCAAGACCTCTGCATAGGTCAACAGCTCATCCATCTTGGCCACGAACTCATCTTTTGATGCGACCGAGAATCCTCCGCCCACTTTGATCAAGTCACGGGCCTCCTTGAACTTCTGAAACCGGGGACCGAACAACACCGGAATACCGTAAACCGCCGCCTCCAACGTATTATGGATGCCGGCTCCGAAACCGCCGCCGATATAGGCGATCGTCCCATACCGATAGATGGAAGACAACAGCCCGAAACTATCCACGATCAAACAATCTTTCCCTTCGAGCAGGCTCTTGTCCTGCATCACATCGGACAAGCGGACAGACGGGCGTTTCAACAACGACTCGATATACATCAGATGTTCCCGGTGAATCTCGTGCGGGGCGATGATCAGCTTCATCTCCGGATGCTCGTTGAAATAAGGGATCAGTATCTCCTCATCCTGCGGCCAGGAACTCCCGGCGATCAGCGTCTGACATCTTTCCCCTACAAACCGTTCGAATTCTGGCAACTCACGCGCCTGATTACGCACGTCCAACACACGGTCGAAACGGGTATCGCCGTAGACCGTCACGTTACGGATGCCATATTGCCCAAGCAGTTCCTTCGAACGTTCGTCCTGCACAAACAAATGCGTAAAGCAGTACAGCATCTTTCGATAAGGAACTCCGAACCATTGAAAGAACAACTGGTCGGGACGGAAGATCGCTGAAATGATATAAACCGGGATTCCCCGCTTCTTCAACTCACGCAAATAGTTTCCCCAAAACTCATACTTGATGAAAACAGCCACAGCAGGATTCGCCAGATTCAGGAACTTCTTTACCCGGTAAGGCGTATCGAAAGGCAGATAGCAAACGATATCCGCCCCGTTATAGTTTTTCCGCACTTCATAGCCTGAGGGAGAAAAGAATGTAAGCAATATCTTATATTCCGGATATTGCGCCTTGACCTTTTCGATCATAGGACGCCCTTGCTCAAACTCTCCCAACGAAGAAGCATGAAACCAGATGTACTTCGCATTCCGGTCTATCTTCTCACGCAAAATGCTATTCGTCTTCCACTGGCCGAAACGCATCAGGCGTGCCTTCCGGTGGAAAGGAGAAATCATAGCGACAATAAAGGCATAGAAATGTATGAGTAAGCTGTACATGATAAAAGAATTGTCAATTATCAATTGTCAATTGACAATTTATCTATCGCTCTCTGGATGCGGCGGATAGACTCTTCCTTACCCAAGGCTTCCGTTATGTCGAAGATATGCGGACCTTTGCCTTCACCGACAAGGGCCAGACGAGTCGCATTCATTATATTTCCCAAATGGTAGCCTTTGCTTTCGATCCAGGCTTTTACCTCTTCTTCCGTACCTTCGATATCGAACGGTTCACGTGCGCGAAGCACTTCGATCAGTTCGGCAAGCTGGGCGGCACTGTCTTCCTTCCAGCGTTTTTTGCGTGTCTTTTCATCATATTCCGTCGGAGCGATGAAGAAGAACGAGCAAAGATCCCACAAGTCCTTGATAAAGGTGGCACGGTCTTTCATCATGGCTACGACCTTCTCCACATAGGCTGGGTCTGCTTTCACACCGTGGCTTTCGAGGATCGGCATAAAGAGGGCGGCTGCTTCCTTATTGTCCATAGCCTGGATATAATGATGGTTGAACCATTTTCCCTTTTCATAATCAAATTTGGCTCCGCTCTTGCTGCAACGGCTCAGATCGAAGCTATGGATCAGTTCGTCCATGCTCATTACTTCCTGATCATTACCAGGATTCCATCCCAACAAGGCCAGAAAGTTGACAACCGCTTCGGGCAGGTAACCGCTCTCGCGATAACCAGAAGAAACCTCACCGCTCTTCGGGTCATGCCATTCCAACGGGAACACCGGGAAGCCCAGGCGGTCACCGTCACGCTTGCTCAACTTGCCGTTGCCTTCCGGTTTCAAAAGCAAAGCCAGGTGTGCAAACCGGGGCATCGTGTCTTCCCATCCGAAATAACGGTACAACAGTACGTGAAGCGGGGCACTCGGCAACCATTCTTCACCACGGATCACATGCGTCACTTCCATCAAATGATCGTCCACGATATTGGCCAGATGGTAAGTAGGCAACTGGTCGGCTGATTTATATAAGACTTTATCGTCCAGGATAGAAGAGTTGATAATCACTTCGCCACGGATCAGGTCGTTTACATGGATATCTTCATCCGGTTCGATCTTGACGCGGACCACATACTGGTTGCCGGCATCGATCAAGGACTTCACTTCTTCTTCGGAAAGAGTCAGCGAGTTGCGCATCTGCATACGGGTAGACGCATCATACTGGAAATTGGGGATTTCCTTCCGTTTGGCATCCAGCTCTTCGGGGGTATCGAATGCGATATAAGCACAACCGGCGTCCAACAACTGATCGACATACTTCTTGTAAATATCCCTGCGTTCGCTCTGACGGTAAGGCCCGTATTCGCCTCCGAAGCCGACACCTTCGTCAAACTTGATCCCCAACCAGGTAAGCGCTTCTATAATATAGGCTTCCGCTCCGGGAACAAAACGCTGCGAGTCGGTATCTTCAATACGGAGAATCAGATCTCCACCATTCTGTTTGGCAAATAGATAATTGTATAAAGCTGTACGAACACCTCCGATATGCAAGGCCCCAGTGGGACTCGGTGCAAACCGGACTCTAACTTTCCTTTGAGTCATAATCTTTCTATGTGATTTATGATTTGTGATTTATGAATTGTGATTTATAACGACGCATAAATCACAATTCATAAATCATAATTCCGTTTACTGCGGCAAAAGTAGCCCTTTTTTTTCTCTTAGTAAACTTTTTTATGTACATTTCGCCTTTCAATACATAAAACAGAACATTATGAAAGCAAATAACTATAGCATACATCCGAGTGTCTATTTTATTGTGGCGGCCTTGTTGATCGCTTACTTCTTTCCGAGGGAAGGAAAATTCCGTTACCAATTCTATGAAGGAAAACCTTGGCGGTACGGGTTGCTTACCGCTCCGAGCGACTTCCCGATCTACAAGACTGATGCGGAAGTACAGGCCGAACGCGACAGCGCTCTCAAAAAGTTCGAGCCTTATTACCGACTGGATACCACAATCGAATCTGAAGAGATAGACAAACTACGCGCCGACTATCAGGGCACGCTGAGGAACCGGGCGACTCCGGCCTATATGCAGTATATCGAAAACAGCTTGCAAAAGCTATACCGGGATGGTATCATTTCTACCCAGGACATGGATGAACTCAAGAAGGAGGAATATCCCCGCATCAACCTGCTCGCGAGCAGCGTAGCGCACCCCCATTACAGTAGCGATTTTTTTACAGTCAAGACGGCGTATGAGTTTATCATCAACAATTGCCCCTCTTATCTGGACAAGTCGGTATTGCAATCTTGCGATATCAACAATTATTTGGTGGAAAATATCACATACGACAAGACGATGTCGGAAAAAGTCAGGGAAGATATCCTGAACAGCATCCCGCTGGCCAACGGCATGATACAGGCAGGAGAACGTATCGTCGACCGGGGCGAAATCATCGACAACCATACTTACAATGTGCTCCGTTCCCTTAAGATCGTACACGAGACCAAGTCCGGAGGAGCCCAACGGCAAGGTATCATCATGGGAGGCCAGTTCGTGCTGGTATTCGGTATTCTCTTCTGCTTCTGGCTGTACCTGTGGTCTTTCCGGTTGAAAATCCTGCATAACAGGAGGAATGCGCTTTTCCTCGTACTATGCGTATTCGTGAGCTGCATACTAACAGAGCTTTGCGTGACGTACGGGTTGTTCAATGTCTATATCCTCCCGTTCGCTATCGTGCCGATTGTCGTGCGCACGTTCTTCGACTCGCGCACGGCGCTGTTCACACACCTGATCATCGTGCTGATCTGCTCACTAATGGTGCCTTTCCCACACGAATTCCTGTTGCTACAGGTGATTGCCGGCATGGTCGTGACATTCAGCTTGAGGGATTTATACGAACGTTCCCAACTGATCCGCTGCGCTTTCTTCATCTTCATGTCCTATGCGCTCTGCTACATCAGCCTGTCCATCTACCAGGAAGCGGACTTCAAGAAGATCAACTGGATGATGATGCTCTATTTCGGCATCAATTTTATCCTGCTGATGTTTACTTACATATTAGTCTATATGCTGGAAAAGACATTCGGTTATGTGTCCAGCATTACGTTGGTCGAACTCTCCAACATCAATACGCCGATCCTAAAAAAGCTGTCCGAAATATCTCCGGGAACCTTCCAACATTCTTTGCAGATGTCGATCTTAGCGTCGGAAGCGGCTGCCGCTATCGGAGCAAACGCGCAGCTCGTACGTACAGGAGCCATGTATCATGATATCGGTAAGATGGCGAATCCGGCATTCTTTACCGAAAACCAAAGCAGTATCAATCCGCACAGCCAGCTATCGTTCGACCAAAGCGCGAAAATCATTATCAATCATGTGAACGACGGTGTCAAGATCGCAGAAAAAGCAATGTTGCCAAAAGCCATCATCGATTTTATCCGTACCCATCACGGACGCGGAAAAGCCAAATACTTCTATAACTCTTTCAAAAACCAGTATCCCGACCGCGAAATAGACGAAGAGGCTTTCACCTATCCGGGGCCGAACCCGTTCTCGAAAGAGACTGCCGTCCTGATGATGGCTGATTCCGTAGAAGCGGCCTCCCGTAGCCTGAAAGAACACACGGAAGAAAACATTCGTGCCTTAGTCGACAAGATCATAGACGGACAGATTGCCGACGGACTGATGCGTAATGCCCCGCTGACGTTCAAGGATGTGGAAACGGTTAAGAATGTCTTTGTGGAAAAACTGAAGATCATGTACCATACACGAATCAGTTATCCGGATTTGAAGAAATAAACTGTACAAGCTCATCCAGTAGCCCAGCGCAAGCATCCTCCAGCAGATCAAGGACCAGCTCGAAACCTTCCGCTCCACTATAGTACGGATCGGGGACATGGTCATACAGCTTGTTCTGGGAATATTCCGTCATCTGATGTATCTTTTCCACGGATTCCAAATCCGGGGCTTTCCGTTTCAGATCGTCTATGTTACGGTTGTCCATTCCGATAATCAGGTCGAAGTCGAAAAAGTCTTCCGTACATACCGGACGGGAGACCGAATCTAACTTATATCCCCTACGGGCCGCATGCGAGCGCATACGCGGATCGGCTTTTTCTCCTGCGTGATACCCAATAATACCGGCAGAATCGATCTTGATCCGGCCATCCAGTCCCGCATCCTGAACCAACTTCTTCATCACGGCCTCAGCCGACGGTGACCGGCAAATATTTCCCAGACACACAAACAATATCTTATATTCTCCTTTCTTCTCTTCCATCATTCTTAATTTACAATTTACACCGGGGGATTAATCCCCCGGCTATTGACTCGGGATTAATTTCTCCTGACAACCGACTCTCAAGCCGGATCTACATCATAGTGCACGATCAACTGCTTAAACGGCAAGTAGCGTTGCATTTCAGTGTGTACCGATTCCAGTATCTCACGTACCGGAGCAATCGCGGCGGCAATCTCTATCTTTAAAACGATTTTCCGGATATGGAGAGTTTGCACACGGGTTATCGGCGGAGTGACCGGACCCAGCACGCGTTCGCCCAAACGACGGCGCAGGTTCTCGGCATACAAAACAGATAGTTCCTGCAGGATCGAATCATTCCGGCTACGCAAGACTATCACTATCAAACGATAGTAAGGCGGATAACGGAACATGCTCCGCTCACCCAATTGAAGACGTACCATTTCCTTATAGGCGAAACGTTCTACCATCCTGATTAGCGGATGGTCAGGCTGAGAAGTTTGCAGGACAACCGTTCCCCGCTTATCCCGTCTTCCGGCACGGCCGCTCACCTGTACCATCAACTGGAAGGCGCGCTCATGGGCACGGAAATCCGGGAAGTTCATCAGGCTATCGGCATTCAGGATACCGACCACACTGACGTTCCCGAAATCCAGACCTTTCGAGAGCATCTGAGTTCCGATCAATATCTGTGTCTTACCTTTCTCAAAGTCCGCGATGATCCGCTCATAGGCCGCACGGGTGCGGGCGGTATCGAAATCCAGACGCTCGACCTTGGCGGAAGGGAAGAGAGTAGCAATCTCTTCCTCCACCATCTCAGTCCCGAACCCCATCGTACGAAGTTCCGGGCTCTGGCATTCCGGGCAGTGATGAGGCAACTGGATTTTATATCCGCAATAGTGGCATACCAACTCATTACGAAACTTATGGTATGTCAGGCTGACATCGCAATTGACACAATGGGGAACCCAACCGCACTCCTTGCACTCGATCACCGGAGCGAATCCCCGGCGGTTCTGGAACAGGATCACTTGCTCTCCCTTTCCTAACGCCTCGCTCAACTTTTCTACCAAGACCGGCGAAAAAAGCGTGTCTTTCATTATCTTCTTACGCCTCAACTCCTTGATATCGACCGTCAGTATTTCCGGCATCAGCCGGTCGCCATAACGGGTAGTCAGTTCCACCAGGCCATATTTGCCGATAGTGGCATTAAAATAAGAATCAATGGAAGGGGTAGCGGAGCCCAACAATGTTTTCGCCCCATGCATACCGGCTAACACCAAGGCTGCATTGCGAGCATGATAACGCGGAGCCGGGTCCTGCTGCTTATAGGTATTCTCATGCTCCTCGTCTATAATAATCAGACCTAGATCCTTGAATGGCAAAAACAAAGAGGAACGAACGCCTAACACTAGCATCGGCTCGCCCGTATGCAGCAAACGGTTCCAGACTTCCACCCGTTCGTTATCAGAAAATTTGGAATGATAAACCAGCAACTTGTCGCCGAACAACTTGGCCAGCCGTTCCGTGATCTGGGTGGTGATGGCAATCTCAGGCAGCATATACAAAACCTGGCGTCCCATCTTCAGCACCTCATCGATCAGCCACACATAGACTTCCGTCTTTCCACTGGAAGTAACACCGTGCAAGAGACAGACTTCTTTCTCCCGGAAAATATCATGTATTTCCCCGTAAGCCTTCCTCTGCGCCTCACTTAAAGGGTTCAAGGGCTGTAAACGGCAAACCGGAACCTGCAACCTTCCTACCTCTTTTTCATAACTTTCCAGCACACCTCGCTTCAGCACACCGTCCAATATGGCTGGAGAACAACCGCAGTTCTCCAACAATTCCTTCTTCGACAATTCGCGTACCAGTGCCGGATTAAGCGCATGACTGAGTTCTAGAAAACAGATCAGCAAGTGTTCCTGCTTCTTCGCCCGCTTGAAGTCCGCAAACACGGCCTGTAATTTTTCTTCATCCTTATACACCTCGGCAAGACGAATAAAGGTCTGCATTTTCGGCATAAAGCCCCGTTTCAATTCCTCGCTCACCTCAACCGCACCTTTAGCCATCAGGGAGGCGACAACAGGTACGACATTCCGTAGCCCGGTTTTCTTTTCCAATTCGGAAACCGTCAGTTTCAAAACACCGGTAAAGGCATCCAGCACAGCCTGCTCATTTGGACGCAAGGACCCATCGGCTTCGAAATCTTCATTATAAGTAACAGCCGTTTCACTCTCCAGTTTTAGCCCGGAAGGCAAAGCGGCCTTGTAAACATCTCCTAATTTACACAGATAATAGGATGCGATCCATTTCCAAAAACGAAGTTGCGGACGACGGAGCACAGGCGTGGCATCCAGCAAAGCATAAATCTCCTTTGTCTCGTACTGGCTATCGATCCCACACTCATGCACATCCATGACGATAGCCGTATAATAACGCTTCTTTCCAAAATGGACGATCACTCGGCAACCGGGTATTACCGCTTGTTCCAGATCGGATGGTATGCTATAGGTATAGCTATTCTCCAACGGGAGCGGGAGTATAACGTCTGCGTACTTCATTCTTATTCTTATTTATACGAACAATGTTCATAGCGATGCCAAAAGTAACAAAAAAGGCCGGACTTTAGCAGTCCGGCCTCTGTTTATCTGCTATCAGATATTCTTTATTCTTTTTAGAACAGGATGGCAGCCGTAATCGACCACCCTCGGTTCTTACCGTTTAATTCCAATTTTGATGCACTATAATCATCCGTCAAACCAAGAGCATAATTGAAACCTACCTGCAAATGTTTGATCAGCTCCACACCGGCACCCAGATTCAAACCAGCATTAAAGCTTTTTGCCTTCAACTGGTCTCCGACTGATCCCGGAATATCCCATAACTTATCGCCACCCACACGGAAACCGACATACGGACCAGCCGCCAGATATCCTTTGATAATAGGCAAGCCGAATTTCCATTTCAAGTTAACCGGAACATCTATATAATCGTTCTTTATGTCTTTCTCACTCTTCACACCTATCCCTTTTTGCGAATATAGGATAGCTGCATCAAAACCGACTCCCATTATCGGAGCCATTACCTCCACCATCGGACCAATATTAAATCCAGTCACATTATCCTTTCCGACGAGATCTTTGTTGAAATGGACAGAGGAAATATTCAAACCGCCTTTTATACCGAACTTAATCTGGGATTTCGCAGGTACGGCAATCAACACCATCACCGCCAACAATATAAGCCCAACAATCTTCTTCATACTTTTTTCCTTAATTAGTTAATACGAATTACAAATAAACGCACTTTTCCTATAATAAACAAATATCACCACCTAAGTGTTGCTGCTGTGTAGAATTTTGTGTAGTACCAAAGTAGCATCAATTATCCAAATCCGAAACAAAGCAAAAAATACTAATCGCCTTATTATCAGCAATTAGCATTTTACCAAGTGGTGCCACCAGGAATCGAACCGGGGACACAAGGATTTTCAGTCCTTTGCTCTACCAACTGAGCTATGGCACCCTTGTTTTGTTTAACGGGTGCAAAGATATGAATCTTTTTTGAGTCTTGCAATAGGCAGAGCTACTTTTTACTGATTTTTATTCTTCCAAAGAATTCCAGCCTTGTGCTTTTAGTTCGACTTCGCCTCCATCACGACCTACCAAGTAGTTACCGAGATCGGGTTTTGTAATATGACCGATTACTTTAACACCTTTCATTTCAGATACTTTATCATGATCAGTGAGAGGAACAGTGAAAAGTAATTCATAGTCTTCACCACCATTTAAAGCTGCAGTTACCAAATTCATATTAAATTGTTCAGCCATTGCAGCCGTTTGATAATCGATAGGAATTCTATCTTCATATACGCGACATCCGACATTACTTTCTTTTGAAATATGCAAAAGTTCGGAAGACAGACCGTCTGATATGTCCATCATTGCTGTAGGGATAATCCCCGCATGACGAAGCATCTCTATAATATCTTTACGAGCTTCCGGCTTCAATTGACGTTCCAACAGATATTCTTTGCCTGTAAAATCCGGTGTGAAATCTTTTTCACCTTTAAATATCCTTTTTTCGCGTTCTAATAATTGCAATCCCATATAAGCAGCTCCTAAATCCCCGGAAACACATATCAAATCCGTTTCTTGGGCTCCACTGCGAAGAACAACTTTGTCTCTTTCTCCTTCCCCAATACAAGTGATACTGATGCAAAGCCCTGTTAAAGAAGCAGAAGTGTCTCCTCCGACAATATCGACTCCATATACATCACAGGCCAACTTTAGCCCAGCATAAAAATCTTCTACATCCTCAACAGAAAAACGTTTGGAAATACCAAGTGATACAGTGATCTGCTTAGGCTGGCCGTTCATGGCATAAATATCGGAGAAATTTACAACAGCCGATTTATATCCGAGATGTTTTAAAGGTACATAAGTCAAGTCGAAATGAATACCTTCCAATAATAGATCGGTGGTGACAAGCACTTGTCTATCCTCATAGGAGAGGATTGCCGCATCATCGCCTACGCCCTTTATCGTACTATTATTCTTTATTTCAATCCTGTCAGTTAGGTGGCGAATCAAACCGAATTCGCCTAATGTTGATATTTCTGTCCTGTTACTCATATTTGTTTTGTAATATATTATTTTTGGGAAATGTGATAATATGTTTTTTTATTGTCTCATTAAAACTCTGCTCATTGTAAAACCTGATTACAATCGGTAGATAATATAAATATTTCTTCCAACTTTCCGGAACAAGAGGACTGTTTTTTAAACGTGCTGCATCTTTTTCTGTTACTAAAATCAATTTTCCAGGTGAAGTCATCTTTTCGAATATCACATCCAATTTCTTGAAATCTGACTTGCTAAACGTATGATGATCAGGAAAAACGACCGGCAACACTTTATTTGAATACTTTTCTGCCTCACGAATAAATGGAGTGGGAACTGCAATACCTGATATCAACAATATATCATCTTCTTTTCCAATATTTTTATGGTTTAAGAAACGAGCTTCCGAGGGGAATACAGGTTTGACTTCTCCATAAACGATGCTGGTAAAAAAAAGTAACTGGTGAGCCCGCAACTTCATATTTTCTTCAATAATACGAAAATCGATCGGCTTCATATCTTCGTCGCATTTAGTAACAACCACGATATCTGTTCGGTTTATATTACTTATCGGTTCTCTCAGGTGTCCGGTAGGCATTAGTTTATCATTATAAAATAAACGATGGTAGTCACTCAACACGATCGAAAGGGAAGGGTGCACATATCTATGTTGATATGCATCATCTAACAGAATTACTTCAGGTCTGTCTTTTTCAGGGAGGGATAAAAGATTTTGAATCCCCCGGCGGCGATTAGCGTCGACAGCGACAAGTATATCCGGAAATTTATTTTTCATTTGAAAAGGTTCATCTCCGATCTCCAAACTGGAACTTTCAGAATCAGCAAGAATAAACCCCGATGTTTTTCTTTTGTACCCTCGGCTTAATACTGCAATGCGATATTTATCTTTCAGTAAACGTATGATATATTCTGTATGGGGAGTTTTACCCGTTCCTCCTACAGATAAGTTTCCTATGCAGATCACAGGAATAGAATATTGTTCGGAATGTAAAATACCCCAATCAAAAAGTCGATTTCGCAACCATATCCCAATTCCATATAAAAAGGAAAGGGGAGCCAGGTAGGAATTAAGTTTTATTTTGTCATTTTTTTGCATGTAACTTCTTATCTGCTGACAAATATAGTTAACTTATCGGTGGCTGTCTGTTTTTTATTTGTTTATTTCAAAAAGAAGATACAATTTGAATCTCTTTGAAAGATAAGTTTGCGTTTATTCTGAAATATTTTCAGGGAGTTTGTGACTATACACATTTATTGTAGAATTAAGTCAATATCCGGATAAGATATCCGTCGTATCTTTGTTGTCTTCTTGATAATCTCTTGTAAATTATATACTTTTGCATTGTCCCAATTAACATGCTATGCCATGAATGTCAAAATAGAAGAAAGCTGGCGAAAACGCCTTCAGGAAGAATTTGATAAACCATACTTTGAGCAGTTGGTCACATTTGTCAAGAACGAATACAGAAGCGCCCATGTGCTTCCTCCCGGACACCAGATCTTCCATATTTTTAATGCCTGTCCATTCGAGAAAGTGAAGGTTGTTATACTTGGACAAGACCCTTATCCCAATCCGGGGCAATACTACGGAGTCTGCTTCTCCGTCCCGCAAGGAGTTCCCATTCCTGGATCACTGGCCAACATATTCAAAGAAATACACCAAGACTTAGGCAAACCGATCCCCACATCCGGCAATCTGGACCGTTGGGTAGAGCAAGGCGTGTTTCCTATGAACTCGGTCCTGACTGTACGGGCTCACGAAACCGGCTCACATCGGAATATGGGATGGGAAACTTTTACAGATGCAGTGATAAAGAAATTGAGCGATGGACGTGAGAATCTGGTATTCATGCTGTGGGGAAGTTATGCAAAAGAGAAGATCGCCCTTATCGACACCCATAAACACTTGGTGCTGACAACCGTGCATCCGTCTCCACGCTCTGCTGACCATGGTTTCTTCGGCTGTAAACACTTCAGCAAGGCGAATACTTTCCTCCAAAGCAAAGGTATTCAAAAGATTGACTGGTAAGAAGTACGAGTTCCGGACATCCGGGTGTAGCCATTCCGGACATCCGGGTGTGGAGAGCGGTAACATCCGGGTGTAGAAAGGCGGAAGATGGGCATGTTACCAAACTTTTCTGCTTGCTTTTCGTTCTTTTCCTACTTGTTTTAGTAAAAAAGGACCTTTATGTTGAGGGAACTATCTCCACACAGATGTATATCGGCACGGTTCCCTGCGTTTTTGTAAACAATACCGGCTACCCGTTTCAACGGCAGGTAGTGATACAAGTGTGATACAGGAATCCGGTATGTATCACTCCTTGCACACCATGTTTGTCAATGCTTGCAAAACAAAGTGTGATAGAGTGATAGAGAAACTGGATTATTGTGCAAGAGAGAACCGCAAACTGATACCGTAGTTTGAGTTTGAAGTCGGATAAGATGCACTCGATATCAACGGTTCATTGATCTGAATATCATAGAATGCACGGACCGTCAACGCACGGCTCAAACCGTAATCAGCCGAGAAGGAGATTGTCTTTGCGATGTTACCGCTAGTAGCCTGCGTCAGTTGAGTGTCGATTTTACGAATCAACGACTGCATCTTGTTGAACGAGAAATCGAGGCGAACGGTGAGGTCATTGCTGAAATCACGCGTTTTCTTCATCTTCAAAACCTTGTTGAACTCGGCATATTTGTAACCCAAACCGATCGTCACTTTCTTGGAAAGTGCTTCGACCAATTGGTAGGATGTCGTGTTCAGGCTTAAATTGCGGGTAGTCGAATAGTCCGCCCGAACCGTCACGTTATTCAACAGCGTCGCATCTGCACCCAACAAAGGACTAAACGCTTCGGTAAGGCTGACAGACGAAATCGAATAAGGAGACGATGGTGTCGGGTTATCGTTCAGAATCGACTGGATATATCCCAGTCCGTCCTGCCCGGCATCCACCCAATTCAAGAAGGATGTGAAAGCACCTACCGAATAAGAACAACGGTACTGGTGACTCAACGTCAAGCTCTTGAAATATTTCTTGACAGCCGGAATCTTGATCAAGCCGTCGTAAGTAACGCGCCAGTTAGGCAACATGCTCTTCAACGAAGGGAAAGCCGTCAAGCCTACCTTCTTCGGGTCCTTACCGGTATAAGCGGCCAGAAATGCAGGAATCAGGACATCCGCCGAATTCCGGTTGACACCGTTCACATTACCTGTTCCCGGATTATAAGGCATTCCTCCCAAGCCTTTATCATGGATAAAGCCCACATCCGGATATTTCAAGCCGGAATACTTGCTTTCGATACGTTGGGCAATGATCTCGCGGTTTGCCAACAACTTGTCAAAGGCTTTCGAAGAATAGTTATTCATAGCATTGCCACTGCCTCCGAATGCGCTTCCCAGCGCGATTGTCGTCATGGTAAAGTTTCCCCCCATAATCTCCGGCATACCTTCATACATAAATTGTATTTCCGTATTACGCGTATCGTTGCGAAGAGCCGTCAAGTCGATCTTCAATCCAGTGATCGGTTCGAGGTTCGCCCGTATATTCAGATTTTTCGTACTGGTCATGACTGCGGCATTCACGTCTCTCTCGGTATCCGTAATCAACCAGCCTTTTTCATATGCCTCGTCTATATAGCTACGACGCACGTCACCGAACGCAAAACCGATCCCCGGGGAAAGTCCGAATGAAGAACGTCCCTGGCCAAAGATATCACCGATCTCCGGACGGAAACCGGGCAGCATCATACCGGCAGAGTTCGTAAACTGAATATTGAAACGGCGCACCATCATCAAAAAGCGGGCACTATGTTCAACCGCCTTGTAAAGAAAATCCTCAGTAGGGGCCGGTCCCGGTATGATCGTCAACTTCAAGCGCACCGTGTCTTGGTTCAAAATCTTAACCTGTGCGAAGTTGATCGGCTTGAACTTGACTTTGTAGACACGCCCGTCCGTTCTTCTGGCCGTGATTTGCACCTTTTTCGTAAACATTCCATGCTCGACAACCGTAGCGCTGTCCGGACTCAAGACAATTTCTTTTTCCAATTTCGGCTTTTTCTTCTTCTCCGTTTTTTTAGCCGTAGTCCGGGTATTGTTAAACTTCTGGTTGATCTTCTTCAAATATTTGTTTTTGTTGTAGAGAGATAACAGGTTCAAGTTCGCCTGCAAATCGAACTGACGCTGGTTCTTGATCGTATTACCCATCTCGATATCTTCGCTTACCGTCGCTCCACGATCCCAGTTGTAAGTAGCATTGTAGCTCAAAGAAGCATTGGTCCAATCCAGAACCGGGATCAGCTGCAACGGCAACTGCCAGGTCGCCATAAACTGCTGGTCATACTTCATCGGGGTTCCCAGGTCAGCGATGCTCTTCTTCACGGAATCTTTCCATAACTGGTAACCGTCCGGGTTCAGTTCCTTATTCACCTGCACATACGGTTCTTCGATACGGGCATTCGTACCGGAACTGAACGTTATGTTCAGGTTATTCGTAAAAGCCCAGTTCAAACTGAAAGCACGGTCCCAATAGAAGTTCTGGCTGAATGTCACTGGTATATCGTTGGGGACACCTGTTGCCGCTCCTGTCAGGTCGCGTAATTTTATTTCGTAATAATTCCGCATCATGGCCGTCTGGAAGTTGATAGACGGGGCCACATTAAACGCCAGTTGTTTGGCATAGCGCGTATAGCCGTTGTTTTTCTTCAATAACTTATCGAATGGCTTGATCGGCTTGACATAAGGCACATAGCTATAGGCAAAATTAGCACGATAGTCTTTCGTCGTTTCATATTCCGTTTCCGGATTTTTCTTATCATTAATACTGTACGAATATCCGAGTGTAAAGTTTGCCGGATCATAAGGCATCGGATTCTTACTCTTGATATTCACACGCACATTATTAAACGAAACACTCTTGATAACCGTCCTATCTTGAGAATAATCACGGATCGAATCCTTCTCAGCCTTTGTTTCCGCCTTATCGATAGCATCCTTCAGTTTGACATCCTGATCCAGCGGATTGTATTTCGGATCATATGTTTCTTTCGAATAGGCATAATAGAACGGGATGCTGACTTGCGCCTTTTCCGGGAACAGCTTACCCAATTCGATAGAGGTCGCCACGTTATACTGTTTGAAGTCCTCCATCCGGCGTTCATTCAAAGACTGGTCAAGAGCACCAAAGCCGGCCGTTTCGATACGTCCGCCCACATTCACCGTTCCCAAGTCGGAAAGCGCAACATTCAAATTCGCATTAGCAGCCCACCCACCTTCTTCATTGAAGTCGGTCAGGCGCAATTCGTTCACCCAAACTTCCCCGCTCTTCAACTTATTACGCACGTTACGCACACCGATCATGACTGTCTTCACTTCGGAAAGACTCGGATTGCCTTTGACACGGATCGTATTGCCATCGTTGTCCGGATCCCTACCAGAATAGACAGTCTGGAAAGACACTCCATTCGTACCGGACCGTTTTTCCCGGTTACGCTCCAGTTTTAGGTCCGTCAAAATCTCCAAACGGAAATTCAACATGTTTTCTGCCGGCCAAACGATTTTCTGGTGTTCCGAATTGTTATAGTTATACTCCCCGTGCGGAGTCAATTTCAACGGTACTTCATATTCGTAATAGTTATTCTTATAGTCCGATCCCAGGCGGATAAAAACAGCGAGATCGCCATCTGCAAGATCGTTTACATCCAATTTCGGAGCCTCGGCATGTGTAAACAGTTGCAAGCGCTTATACTGCCGCAAATCATAATTCGTATTCTTATACACGGCACGTGCATCTTGAGCGGCAAGGTCCGTTATCTTTAAAGAAAGCGCCTGTTCGTTCTCCTGACGGATCTGAGGCTGGCTTGGATCCAGTACACGGCTGACGCCCGGGGGCAATGTATAGCTGACCGGATCCCTGTCACTGTTTTCCTCGATATTGACAGTCGAGACTTCCAATTTACCCTTCACTGCGGGCGGCATCTTCGGATCGGACAAATCCTGCTCGTAGGATCGCCATTCTCCGCGTACCAATTGCAGAGTACCGAAGCGCAACACGACCGATTCCTTAAATCCTGTCATATACATACGCATGAAACGAATCGTCTTGAAATCATTGATTGCCCCCACACGACGCTGGTATTGTTTTACCGGAATCTTAAATTGATACCAGGTAACGGATTCTGTCGTACCATCCGCCAATCTTACTGATGAAGTACGTTTATCCGCAATGAAGTTTTCACCGACAACCGTATCCTGCGGAGTTATCCTGACTTTGTATTCGAAATATTTTTCATTTTTATTCAGAGTATTGTCCTGATTGATGTCTTCTACATCAGGCACGGTCTTGGAAGAAGTGCTGTAGCGCTCGCCCGAATCGTTGATATCTTTCGAGTTTCCTTCCGTTCCATTATAGCGTTTGTAACGTGTTAAGATATCCACCTCCTGAGAATCATAGTCCGAACCACGAAAATAGTGGAACTTGTCACCGGCCGGATCAAAGAAAGGGGACAGCTGTAACGGATCGTTCTCCATCTCGGTTAGGGTTACCGCATTCAATTTCTGGCGTAATTTATTCAGATAATCCTGGTAAGCCGGATATTCCTTTTCTTCATCCGAGGATAAACCGTTCAGGCCGACATCCTGCAACAGACGTGCACCTGCCGTATTGTCGAAGGCATAAACTGTACTCTGCTGTTTTGGAACCTTACCCCAAACAGTATAATCGACCTTAGACGTATCGCCATCGATTGGCAATCCGTTTTCGAAGAACTTCTTTTCATCCTTCAATATGTCTTCCGATATCTCACCCAAATTAAAATACAGATCCCCCCCTGTTGTCTGACGATCATAAATGAACGGATCGAGCATCCAAAATTCGATATATTCGACATTCGCCGTCTCAAAGTCACTCTGGTCTATCTTTCGCATCATTCCACCGAAACGCTTTTCCGGGTTTTGCAATGTTCCGTCAGGATTAATATTATCGGCATCCAAGTTATACGGTCCGCGTTCCTGCGGATAGTAAGCCATGTTCAGAACTGTCAACGTATTACTTTCACTCATGCTTTGCTGCCGTTGCGGGAACAACTCTCTCGTCTCGATAGCACGGACATAATGGTTGGACAAATCTTTTGTCGTAATATATTTCGGACGCAAAGAAGAATTTTTACGCGTGAACAATCCGTCGATCGTGTACCAAGCGAGCAAAGCACGACTTTTCCCGTAATCGATATTATTGGTCAGCCCGGCTTCCGGGAACAATTGGGGCGTACCATCGTCATAAGGCACACTGGACAACTGCCAGGGATAAGGGTCGGAGAGGTCGAAATTGCTCTGTGTCGACTCGAAGTCATCCAGATACGAATATCCCCCCGTGTTCTTGTTTTCGTAATGCCCGGCAATCAAATGAGCGAACTCCGCATTGAAAGATATCTGGCTGGGTTTGCTTAGGTTCAGCAACGGCAGCTTGTCGAACATATTGGTAAGCCACTGACTCTCGCCCTTATAAGCCATATTGACACCCCAGAGCGTATTCTTTATCGCTTCGTCGCCCATCGTCGTCTTGGTGGTCAACGGCATTTCGGACATGTGCATGATGGTAGCGCCTACCATCAGATTCGGGTTGAACTGATAGTTCAAGTCCAATCCCATCATGGTCTTACGCTGCATGTTATAGGCTGTCTGGTTTTCCAGCGAGACACTGACCGGCGTGCCTGCAGAAATAATACTTTCGTTCAGGATCGTTACCACGCCGGAAGTATAGTCAACAGTATAATCTACATTCTCGGTTAATATCGCTCCGCCAGCCGTTACTTTCACTGAACCTCGCGCTACGTTGGAAGCTCCCAACTGTATCTCGGCACCCGAAGAGGCTTTGTATTCCCCCTCCAGTTTGAACTTATTCTTTTCAGCAATCTGTCTGGCGACAGTCAATGTCGAGTCGTAGAGTTCCTGGAATACATATTTGTCAGCAATCGCATCATTGTTAATCTTTTTACGCAGATAGGAGCCGAATGGTTCCACACTTGGAAAAATAATTTTCCCATTATCGGCAAGGACGGTCACACCTTCAATAAAGTCGTATATACCATCCGGATGCGGCTGATTGTTGGAATCATAGCTATCCAGGTTCAGCACTCGTAACAAGATTTGGTTGGCAATCGCCCCTTCCGGCAAATAGTTGACATACGTACCGGTTGTATCGCTTTGATACATGATATTCAACTTGAACTTCTCTTTTTGGACAGAGTAAGCTCCTAATGAATAGATATTTTTCATCATCAGGTCCCAAAAAGGCATATCAGGCGACATGGTAATTCCTTTCAACAACTTCACATACAGGCAAGAGGCAGCCGATGAAGGATTGTCAGTCGAGAACTCACCAACCTGATAAGTCTTTCCATCCGAATAAGTATAATTGTAAGCGACAGCCAATACCTCATCTGCCTGCAACTGTGTTTTCAGCGAGATATACCCCAACTTCGTATTGACCGTATATTCGGACGCATCCAGCAAACGAGCACTTTCCACTTCTTCATACTCCGTACCGTTAACAAAAGTTCCTCCCAACGCCTGATTTACCGTGCTGATATCACGAGCACCGGTAAATTGCTGGTTAAGGGTATTATATAATGTATTCGTATTATTATAGGGGATAGACAGCGCCCCCGAAGGAGAAACGACCGTCGTATTCGAAATATTATCATGCTCGGCCAGATCAGCAAAAGCGACCACGTTACGCGCCTGGTCATAAGTAGCCCGTTTGTTTGTCACCCAAACTTCCACCTTGCTAATCGTGACGGGAGAGGAAATCGTATTCAGGTTCTTCACCGCCTCATCATAGCGGTCGCGAAAATAGTGTGACAGGAAAAAGTGACGATTCTCGTCATACTGGTCAATCGTCAATTCGAAAGGTTTTGTCTGCACGCCCCCTTTAGAACTGACCGTTTTCGATTCCGACTCCTGCTGTGCAAACAACGCATTGACTCGCAGCTTCCCGAACTGGAGATCCGCTTTCATACCGAACAGGGCTGCTCCTCCGTTGATTAGGGAGTTACTGGTTGTCATACTTACATTTCCGGCTTCCAGCGACTTGATAATTTCATCTTCCTCCCCGGTATAAGCTAATTTCAGTTTTTTGGAGTCGAAATCAAAAGAGGTTTCGGTATTATAGTTCATATCGAAATTCACTTTGCTACCAACCGATGCCTGTACATTCAATTGAACATTCTCATCGAAATTAAAGAAGGTACGGTTACGAGCACGTTCCGGCAAAGAGGGATTTTTGGTTTTATTCTGCTTCAAGCCTAACTCCACTTCGGCCGAACCTTGCGTTTTCACCCGGACACCGCCCGGCCCAAAGATACGTTCCGCCGCACCGATATTGAACTGCATATCAGCTAAGTTGAACTGCTTATTAGCCGCCTTTTGAAATTCTTCCTCGTTTTTCTGGCGATAGTAGGATTGAACGGATTTTTGGAAACTATAATCCTGGTATTCCTCAGGGGTCAACGAAATAGGAGTAGTCAGATCGGCATCACCTAACTTGGTACGGACTACATACGTCCCGGTTCTGATATCATATTCGACCACTGATTTCACGTTATCCGGCGTCTTCAAGTCAGCAGGTGATTGCTTGGTAAGATCCTGATATTCTTCAGGGACCGTCTTAGCTACCGGAAAGCGGGTGCGCACCTTCGGCACCGTATCATCCGGAACGACCGGCTGTTCAGTATCCGGCAACGACATCTCATAGGCCAGAAAATCCGTATTCATAGAATACAGACCTGCACCAAACAGTAGAATTGTTATCCAGAGTATAAATTTCAGTGTCCTTCTCATGTTAATTGACAATTGACAACAGACAATGACAACCGACAATTCCAAATTCTCCTAAATTGCCAATTGCCAATTATCCATTGCTTAAAGCATTCTTAGGGCTGTTTTAATGACCTGCTCGACAGCCAGTGCAGGCGAACCTTTCAATATCAAGTTAACCGCCTTTTGCGAAGCGGCCTTCTGGAATCCAAGCATAACCAATGCCGCCACTGCTTCTTCTGTGACAGCACCACTGGCAGCGACAGAAGAGGAGCCACCTGTCACTGTCATTCCCTCTATCGGCTTTACCTTGTTTTTGAGATCAACTAGAATACGTTGAGCTGTTTTCAATCCGATTCCTTTGACTGACGTCAGAGCTGTTTCGTTCTTATCTGCAATCACCCGGATCAATTCGGATGGTGACAGGGAAGAAAGGATCATCCGGGCAGTATTGGGACCGACTCCCGACACGGAAGTCAACATCAGAAACAGTTCGCGCTCATCTTTTCCTGCAAAGCCAAAAAGCAAATGGGCATCCTCACGTATCACTTCGTACACGTAAATCTTCCCGGTCGGTTTCCCATTATAAAAAGTATATGTATTCAAGGAGATATTCAGTTCATAACCGATTCCGGCACATTCCAAGATCATCCTGGCCGGTGTCAGTTCTACTATCTCTCCCTTGATATATTCTATCATGTATCTTACGTCTTTATGATTCGCACCTATTATAACGCAAAATTAGACAAAAGCGTATATCCGAACTATCTTTTTTGGTATTATTGTTTCCAAAACCCCGGCAACAAGATTGTCAGCACCGTAAAGATCTCCAAACGTCCGACCATCATCAGAAAAGACAAGAACCATTTCGATACCACCGGAACATCAGCATAGTTTCCGACCGGTCCCAGACTACCAAGTCCCGGTCCAACGTTACTGATCGAAGAGATAGTAGCCCCGATCGTCTCCTCAAATCCTACCCCATCGATCATCAGCACCATACAGCTGACAAATATTAAAGCAATATAGGCAAAAGCGAACGCCAATACCCGGTGGACGATATCACCAGAAACAGCATGCCCGTTCATTCGTACCGGAATAATGGCATGTGGATGCGTCTGCTTCTTAAACTCATTAAAGAGGTTCTTGGTCAAAATCACAAAACGGCCCATTTTCAAACCTCCACAAGTAGAGCCAGCACAACCACATACCACCATCAGAACTAGCGCTAACAGCCAGAAAAACGGTCCCCACGGAATATAATCGACCGTTGCAAACCCACATGTAGACACCAATGTCACGACCTGGAATACCGTTTGCCTAAAAGCTGTACCAAAATCGTCCACAATTCCTTTATACATGATCCAGACTGTCGATATTGCCGTAATAATCAGTACGAACCAGAAAAACCAGCGTGTTTCTTCATCCGCAAATAACTTCTTGGGCCTACCGTTAAAAAAGAAATATATCAAAGTAATATTGGTCGCACCGATAAACATAAAAATCGTAATTGTATATTCGATATAGGCAGAGTCCCAGTAAGCGATACTGGCATTTTTCGTGGAATAGCCACCTGTAGAAATACAAGTGAGCGCATGATTGACAGCGTCATACAAGTCCATTGGACCCGCCCATAAAAGACCAATAAGGATAATGGTCAGGAACAAATAAACTCCCCACAGGCGCTTGGCCACCTGGGTAACACGCGGACGGAAACGTTCGTGCGTGATACCCGGAGTCTCGGCATTGAACATCTGGGTAGCCCCACCTCCGATAATAGGCATCAGCGCTACGGTAAACACGATCATTCCAATACCGCCCTGCCATTGCGTAAGGCTCCGCCAAAACAATATCCCGTGCGGAAGAGCTTCGATATCGGTCAATATGGTAGAGCCTGTCGTCGTAAAACCAGACATCGTTTCGAAATAAGCATCCGTCACATTATCTATATAGCCACCTAAATAGAATGGTAACATCCCCAAAAGGGAGAAAAGAGCCCAAGTTAATGTAACAGTCAGCATCCCTTCCCTGCGCCCGGCCGTATGTTCATTGGCTCGTAGTCCGATCAGCATAAAAAGGACTCCCGTTCCGAACATGATACCACTCGACTGAAGAAGCGGATAGAAGTCATTTCCTTCATATAAGAAAGCGACTGCCGTTGCAGCCAGCATAAACAACGTCTCAAGGATGAACATCATCCCTAACATCTTAATTATAAAACGAATGTTCAGCATAATATGCTATTAACAATTGACACATTGAACAGAGAAAAGAGACAACCCAGAGTTGTCCATTGACAATTAATTAAAGTAGTCCTCCAATTTACGCATAGCCGTATCCAAACAGAACACCACAACGTGGTCATAAGCTTGGATATGTGTATCACCCTTGATCATCATAGGCTCACCGTCACGAATCAATCCGCCCAACGTCAAATCTTTCGGAAGATTCAGATCTTTTACCTGCTTACGGGTAATTTTCGAATCGGGACGGGCAACAAGTTCCGCCACATCTGCATTGGCAAAAGTTAAACACTTCACGTTCGACACGTCTGCATCCAACAGGAATTGGTAGATATGGCTGGCAGCAATCAGTTTCTTATTGATAACCGAGCCGATGTCCATGCTCTCCGCTAAAGGTATGTAGTCGATATTTTCGATCTTAGCGATAGTCTTGAATACTCCGGCGCGTTTAGCAGCCAGACAAGCCAAGATGTTCGTACTCGAATTATCCGTCAGTGCGATAAATGCCTGTGCATCTTTGATCCCTTCCTGCATCAACAGATCGGTATCGCGTCCGTCTCCATTGATGATCAAGACATTTCCAGGGACAACCTCAGCTATACGGTGACTCTTTTCTTTGTTAGTCTCGATTACTTTTACACGGATATTGTTCGGAAGGTACTGGCAGGTACGGATCGCAATACGGCTTCCACCCATAATAATGACTTTCTTTACTTCGGGGTCTCGCTTGCCCGCATGCAACCGGACGTCTTCGATATGGCTTTTAGTCGTTGTAAAAAAAACGATATCTCCCGATTCTATACGATCCGTACCACGGGGAATAATGGTCTCGTTCTGCCGTTTGATGGCAACGATATGATAGAGTTTCTGTTCGTTCAGTAATTCGGACAGATGTTTGTTCACAAGTCGGGAATTATCGCGCACCTTTACACCGATCAGAATCAGAGCGCCTCCGAACAACTCCCAGTATTGCCGAGTCCACGGGCGTCTGACAGCCGTAACAATTTCTTTGGCTGCCAGCATTTCCGGGTAAATCATGGAATCGATCCCCATTTTTTCAAACAGTTCCTTGTTTTTAGGGAGCAAATATTCGTAATTGTTGATACGCGCCAACGTCTTATGTGCTCCTAATTTAGAAGCCAGAATGCTGGCTGCCACATTGGTCGTTTCTTCCGGCGTGACACTGACAAACAGGTCGGCCTTTCTGATACCGGCTTCTTCCAGGTCCCGAATGGATGTCGGATTACCCACCATAGGAAGGATCTCCATGCTTGAATTCGTGAAATTCAAACGTTCCTCATTCGGATCCATCAGGATAATATCCTGCTTCTCCTGTGATAACATTTTTGCCAGGTGGGTTCCTACTTCACCGGCTCCGGCTATAATAATTTTCATTTTATATAATAGATTAATTATAAGGATATATTATCCTCTGATAACCATCTTTTTTATTTCTCCTGCAATACTTTTGGCATCCATACCACACAGTTTATACAGTTCGGGAATCGATCCATGTTCGACAAACTCATCCGGCACACCAATCCGTTTTACCTGAGGAGCATATCCGTTATCAGCCATAAATTCCAAAACAGCACTGCCCAGTCCACCTTTGATTACGCCGTTTTCAACAGTGATGACACGACTGAACCTCTTACCGACTTCATGCAGCAGTTCTTCATCCATCGGTTTTAAAAAAATCATATCATAATGGGCAATCGATATACCATCACTTTCAACCTCCTTTATGGCCTTTATCACTTCGTTGCCAATAGGTCCAAGTGACAAGATCGCAATATCATCCCCATCACGAAGTTTCTTGCCTTTCCCGATCGGAAGGATATGCATCTCATTCCTCCAATCTGCCATCTCTCCCTTACCGCGTGGATAACGGATCACAAAAGGGCCGTTACATTCCTTATACCCGGTATACATCAAATTCCTTAAATCCAGTTCGTTCAAAGGAGATGAAATAACCAAGTTCGGGACTGGACGCAGATAAGCGAGGTCGAACACCCCGTGATGGGTCGCCCCGTCTTCGCCTACTAGACCGGCACGGTCCAGACAGATTACCATATGAAGATTCTGAAGTGCAACATCGTGTATCACCATATCGTATGCCCGCTGCATGAAAGAAGAGTAGACATTGCAGAATGGGATCATTCCCTCTTTGGCAAGTCCGGCAGAGAAAGTTACCGAATGCCCTTCGGCAATCCCGACATCAAACGCCCGTTTCGGAAACGCTTTCATCATATAAGTCATAGAACAACCTGTCGGCATAGCAGGAGTGACCCCCACGATCCGTTCGTCCTGTTCAGCCAGCTCGACAAGGGTATGTCCGAAAACATCCTGATAAAGTTGAGGTTCGTTCAACTTATGGACAATGATCCGTTCTCCTGTTTCTTTATTGAACAGCCCTGGTGCATGCCATTCCGTTGCCGACTTTTCAGCAGGCTTGAATCCTTTGCCTTTTTTAGTTTTGATATGTAATAGTTTCGGACCTTCCATATCCTTTATATCATTCAGAACCTTGATCATATAACCGACATCATGCCCGTCGATCGGACCAAAGTAACGGATGCTGAATCCCTCAAACAGATTATGTTGTTGAGTAAGCAATGCTTTCAGACTATTGTTAAAACGAAGGATATTTCCCCGACGGTCATTATTGATCAGTTTCATCTTCCGCAATCCGCGGTACACATCATAACGCATTTTATTATATGCCTGACTGGTTGTGATATCCACCAAATACTGACTCAACCCACCGACCGCATGATCTATTGCCATATCATTATCATTGAGAATGATAAGTAGGTTGTTTGGATTAGCCGACGCATTATTCAGACCTTCGAACGCCAACCCACCCGTCATGGCTCCATCGCCGATCACGGCTATCACGTGTCTGTCTTTTTCTCCTTTTAGAGCAGAAGCGACCGACATACCCATAGCCGCCGAAATGGAATTTGAAGCATGTCCGGCAACAAATGCGTCATAAGGGCTTTCCAGAGGATTAGGAAATCCACTGATTCCTTTAAATTTTCGGAGCGTATGAAAAGCCTCTCGACGTCCAGTCAGTATTTTATGACCATACGCCTGATGCCCCACATCCCATACAATACGATCATAGGGAGTATTAAAAACATAGTGTAGTGCAACCGTCAGCTCTACCGTACCGAGACTTGCCCCAAGATGTCCCGGATTCTCCGATAGTACATCTATTATATATTGACGCAACTCTGCACATACCTCTCCCAATTTATCGGGGGACAACTTGCGCAAATCCTCCGGGTAATCAATGGAATTTAATATGTGTTCATCCTTGCATTCTGTCATAATCGCTATAATTTTGTGGCAAATGTAAAGAATTAACGGGAGATAAAATAGTTTTAGTATGTCATTCTTTAGCAGTATGACACAATTAAACCGCTTCTTCTCCTTTCCCTATAATCAAATTTAATCCTGTTTTGCATTTTCGTATGTAACACAAACAAACTCATTTGCCATAAAAACAAAAAAGCAGTCACAAATAATTGTAACTGCTTGATTTTCAGTGGTGCCACCAGCACCACTTTTTAATTAATCTTATTTTATCTCACTTTATCATATTTTACTTACATATCTAATATTCAATCATATATCCAATTTACACAAGCAAGTAAGATAAAATAAAATTAAAATATGCAGTATCAATGTAGTATCAACTGAAAGTTTGTTACATTTGTCATGTAATTGATAAACATACAAATATCATGAGTAACTATTTTTTACGGACAAAAAAAGAAAAAGGGACGGCAAGCGTCTATCTTCGGGTACAAAAAAGGAATCCTAAGCTGAACATCTTAGTTTGTAGCAAGGTTTCCGTTGATATCCAACAATGGGACAAGGTTACGCAAGACGTCGCCAAATGGAATGATTATTGCAAAACACAAGACGGAAGAAAAGTCAAAGAAACACTGGATTCGATTTCTTCGGCAATAGACAATCTCATTTCACAGGGGATTTATGACAAGGCAAGGATCGATGAAGTGGTTGAGGATGTCGTTTTCAGGAAAGAAAGAGAGAGACAACGCATTCAAGAAGAAGAAGAACGACAAGAGCAAGAAAGGCTAAGACTAATCAAGGAACAGGAGGAAGAAGCCAGAAAGGCTGATGTCATTCTTTTCTTGGAAAACTTTCTGGAAGGCATAAAAAATGGCAGGATCAAAAACAAAGCGGAAAACTACACCCCCAATACTTGTAAAGTATGGAGCAACTTTCTTGGTATCCTAAAACGTTTTATCCAAATATATCCTTTTACTTGGAAAGATATAAACAAGGCATTGGCTGACCGTTTCGTTTCTTTCATGGAGAAAGACGGTTACATGGTAACATCTATCAACAAATACATTGTTTGTTTCAAGGCTATGATTCAAAATGCAATGGACCAGGAACTACATAACAATCTTATTGCATTGAGAGCATTCAGTAAAAAAAAGATACAGGAAACGGATAAAGCCAAAGAAATCTATCTGACCAAAGCAGAACTACAAGCACTGTATGAAATGCCGTTGGAAGGATTAAAAGACAAGGTACGCGATGTTTTTCTTGTTGGATGCTATACTTGTCAGCGTTTCAGTGATTATGCCCGTTTAGAACAGGAAAATTTCACCACGACTGCCAAAGGTACCAAAGTGGTTCGTATCGTTCAAGAAAAGACCGGCAATGATGTCGTAATACCTATTTTGAATGATAACCTACTGCATATAGCAGCAAAATACGGGTATGACATACCAAAAATTAATGATGTCATATTAAATCGCTATATCAAACAAATACTAAAAGAGCTATCCTCTACCGTTCCATCTTTAGCCAGAAAGGAACGTACTCTCTTGACAATGAAAGAACGCGAAAAGGAAAAACAAGGGCTTGTCTCTTTTGAACGGGATAACAAAGGAAATGTTATCAAACCTCGATACGAATTAGTGAGCAGTCATACGGCAAGACGTAGCGGAATAACGAACCTGTATCTTAGTGGGAATTTTGATACATACCAGATGATGAGCATATCCGGTCACAGAGATGAAAAAACGTTCTATGAGTATATAAAGCTAAGTTCGGATGAGGTGGCAGATAGTATCGCCAAGAAAATGGATGAACGAAAAGAGGCCATAAGCAATGAGAGACTATTCTAATAATATTAACATCAAAAATATACGATATCATGTCAGCACTAAAAAATTATTGTGATAAAATCCATGAGTATATACGCCTATATGGAGAAGACTATATTTGGCATATTGGATGGCAAATTGAACCTATACCCTCAAAACAGGATTATCGACGCGATCACAAACAGGAAACGAAAGAACACAAAGTCTTTAAAGGGGATCCTGAGCGACTTGAACAGATCGGCCAGAAATGTTTTGACGCACGTCAAGAATGTTTCAATGAAATAGGAAAAGACCTCATATTGTGTGGAACCCCTGAGGCTAAAGAAAGATATGCAAAATTGGTCATAGAAGATATGTCGTATATAACACTAAATCATCCAATCGCACAGTATGACAAATTTAAAAGTGTGGTACAACATGATGTATTTGGTCCAATTCTCGGTCTATTTAAGAATGAAAACATAAACATTTCTCCATTTCTTGATATGCACAGGGAATTGGACAAGGACCTGCTTTCATTTTTTATGTCTGATGAGAATGAGATAATAGATTCTGAAAAAAAGCGTGAGCAAACAAACTTTGAGGATATTTTCTTTCCCGAACATAAAGAGCATATTCCAGACTTCATCAAAAGGTTAGAAGATAGGCAAATCATTAAAGACGGCATATTTAATCATCGTAATAAGAACCATTTAGCCAAGTTAATCTGCTATATGCAAGACAAAAAGATCATTAAGAAAGACTGCGATCATATTTCTCTTGCAAGATGCTTCTATGGGTTCTTTGGAAAGGAAGTAGAGGAAAAGGCAGGGAAGAACATAGTAACAATAAGCAATGTGCGAAAAACCTTAAGAACAGGCATAGAGGGACTTTCCGAGGAAGAGAAAAGCGATTTTGACCTTATTTGTTCTATTTTTATTTCCCGAAGGGAATAACGGGAAAAACGGGAATCACGAACTCATGATCTTTGTGGCATGACTTTTAAAAACTAAAGATCATGGATAAAAATGTTTTTTTATGGGGTTTAACCCCTCAAGAGTTTCAAAAAATGCTCATCAATGCATTGGAGCAAGTTATTGAACCTTTAAAGCCTGCTAAAGAGAGTAGGTCAATAGAACTACTCACACGCAAGGAGACAGCAGAACTTTTGCGTATATCCTTGCCTACCTTAGCTAAATGGAGTGAACAAGGCATCATCCATGCTATCTCTATGGGAGGACGGATATATTACTCTCTATCTGAAATTCAGAATATTCTGGAAAAGAAAGGAGGCAAGCATGTATGATACTGTAAAATTTCGCTTAAATTGTTTGGAGAAGGAGATAAGATATCTCCTCTCCAAATTTGATTCCCAACGAGATACAAATGTTCACGATAAATGCAGGTTCTATCAATTGGATAATTTGGGAATTAATATCTACAATTCATTCATTACCATAGAAGGAAGCCTCGCCAAATTCTATTATGGGAATAACTTACATTTGTTGGGAAGAGAAGAGATCAAGCAAGCCATAGACTTACTTAGTGACATTTTGCAGTTGGATATAAACTCTGCTCATGTTACACGTATAGATATAGCAGCAGATTTTGAGATGTCTCATAATACCAAAGAATATTTTCCATTTTTAGGTAACTATCCACGGCATAAGAGAGATTTATGTAAGGGGACTACACTTTATTATAAATCAGCAAGTCATACTTGTACCTTTTACGACAAAGGAAAGGAGTCACAAGGTAAAAAAGGCGCAGAAAGTTGTTTGTTAAGGTTCGAGAGTAGATGGTTTAAACCCTCATCATCTACGCAGTTGGACTGGAAAAACATAACAGGTGAGACTCTATCGGACCCCCATTTTTACCAAGAAATCATTCAGCTATGGGGAGAAAAATATTTTGATATCGAAAAAAGGAATATCCCGATCAGTAATCCTAGCATCCCCATAAATACTCCAAAGAAGGCAACAGAGTATCTTCTCAATGCCTTGTTATACTTACCTTCGTTTTTGCCTTCATCTACAAAGTTCATAGAAGAAACGAAGAGGTTTTTAATAGAACAGTTAAATACTCAAAGCAGGAGCCGATTTAACAAGATGCTAAGTGAACTCAATGAGAATTTTTCTCTAAACGAAAGATCTCCACTGATGGAAGAACTTGATTGTAAGATCAGAGATCGTATCTCATTAGAATTAGGCAATCTCTAATAATAAGGTGAACTTATAATCAAATATTGATATCTAGGAGTATATGAACGATACTATTCTATACATCTCGTATCCCCACATAGGGACTATTTTAAGCTATATCAAAGTCATATTGGATAAGTTGTAAGACAACTCGACACATATGCTTAAAACAGCCCAAAACAAGGGAAAAATCCAATGTCGGTATATGGAGATCGGTTCTGATGTTGCAGGCAAGTAACGGCGGAAGAGGCAGTAGGAGCACCCAGCCATAGAGGGGACAGGCGGTCGGCGAAAGCTACCCCTCTGGGCGCCGGAACTGCCTGTTTCTTTCTGGAACGCATGTCGGTTGTTAATGGTACCAGATAAGAGCATACTTTCATTGTCTGATCATCTTGCATATAACCAAAAGTCAATCCAAAGAGCCAAGCTATTGCAGAACTGTTTTAACTTGTATTTGCAGGATGTTTGTTTATTTGGGCTTTTGGAATACGATCAGGAGAAAATTTGTTGTTATTGGTACCCCTTTGTCCCGTTTCGAACATAAAAAATCCAGCCAAAAGCCCGTAGATATCGCTTACAGAAGGGACAAAACCGGCATTCTTTGCCTGTTTTTGTTACCAGTCAAAAATGTTTTTATTTTTCCCTTATTTTTACGCTCTTGTATAGAGAAAAAACGACTTTTCGTGCAAATAACAGGGGGAAGTAACCCCAAAAACGGGTAATGAACGGGGGGTGGTTCATGGAAGGTAGGTATATACGGACCTTACATAAAAAACTTACCCGATATCCAGACTATCGTACCTAAATACCAATAGAAGCGCTATAAGGCTATTTCTTACACCAGAGAAGAAAGGTGCCACCAAAGAGACAAATATCGTCAGAAGCAATTAAAACAATAAAATATAAGGTTTTGCATTGCACAGATAATATTAATGCTTTACCTTTGCAGCGTATTGGAAATAACGTAGAAGCGTTTCGATATTATCTTGCATTGAAATCTGGACAATTTCAACACTTCAAGATAATAGACAAATGGTTCCTACGCTTATGTTTTGTTATATATCTGCCTTTAACAGGTAGACTATATACATACATAAAGCGTGGGATCATCGTTCTATTATTGAAGTGTGGGCAGTCCAGAGCCTCAATGCAGTAGTAGACGATGGTTCCCACGCTTCTTTTATTGTAAACCTTCTTAGGGGAACAGGAAGGTACAATATTATTTTTATGAAAGCATTTTTACTGCAACTAATTGCTTTAGCGTCCTTATTTACCTCATGTTCTTCCAGCAAAACCATAGGCTTTCATTGTGAAGAACAACAAGTTGAAATTTACATTAACGATGAATATGCGGGCAGAGGACTTGTCAATTATCGACTTCCTAAAAATATGGAATCAGTCAAAGTCTCCTGCATGCAGGATGGAAAAGAAATCTATACGCGTACCTTTTATGTGAAAGGTAAAAAAGGACAGTTGTTCGATTTACAAATACCGAAAGATTATCGTTATTCCAGTAAACCTTATTAATCATTTAACATAAAATTCAGAGTCATGAAACAATTATTTTTAACTCTTTTCTTGATGTGTTTCACGTTAAGCGCTTTTCCGGCCAAAAAAGCGAAGATCATCAAAGTCACCGTTCAACCCAAAGAAGCGGCTATTTATGTCAATAATACTTTGATAGGATACGGATATGCCGAATTCAATCGCCCTAAAAAGAAAAACGAAGTGGCGATCATTCGTTGCGAATGTAATGAATATAGTCCTATCAATACGAAATTCTACGGAGCAGACGAACGCAACAGTCTTTCATTTTCACTTCAACAAGATGGTTTTTTCCGCGGTTCAGCGACATCTGGATTAGTCAACAAGTTTATTACAGTCATCCTTGATCCCAAATACTATACGGTAGAAGGTGACAAAGTAGATGTTAAACCTGCATGGAAACTGCTTCATCAAATACTACTCAACTATTTCGAGGAAATCGAAACGACTGATGTATATGGAGGTTTTTTACAAACACCTTGGAACTATAAATCATTTAATTTGTCGGAAAAACAAATACGCACGCGTGTAACTGTAAGAGATATCACCACACCCGAACGGGTTGCTTTCCAAATTAAGATATCATCGGAAGTCGCAGGCTCTATGGCTGCACGGCATGGAGAATTTACAGAGATAGACCGCATACCCAAGGAACTAGAGCCGATGATCCAGGAATTACAAACCCGTATTGGAAAAGCAAGCAGTTTGTAACAATGTTTAATTTCTATAAATAACAATCATGAAAAAGGTAATTTTAATTTTTTCAACATTGCTCGCAATGGTTTCTATTGTGAATGCCCAAAGTATCAAAGAAACATTTGATGCAAATTCATTAGAATGGACAGAGTGTGCTTATGAAAGCAATAATGGTTCAGCCATTATTGACAAAGGAGTTCTTACTATTAAATCCAAAGGAGTCAATAAAGGGCTGACGGCCTTACTAGGAACACAAGTCGGCAGTAATACATTTTTCGAAACTCATTGCTATGCCCCACTCGATGTAATGAAACCGTTCAAAATACGGACACATGTTAACATCAGTAAGTTGAGTTTTGACCAAATGGCAGGTTTAATATTCAATTACAAAGATTACGGAACTTTCTATTGCTTTGCATTCAATGAAGAGCAAATAAATTTCTTGCGATATGAAAATAACATTCTTGTCGGTGGAATCAATCAAGGGATCAAATGGAAAGATAAAAAGAAAGTTGATCAAGAATGGGAACTTGAATCTGATGGTCATATACTTCGATTCAGCGTTGATGGAATGGAGATATTAAAAGTTCGTTATATGCCTCTTAGTTACGCAGGCGTTGGTTTCTATACATTTGGAAAACAAACATTAGTAGTAGATGACATAGAATTTATACAATAATTAACTTTAATATTTTTGCCTTATAACTTAAAAGAAGCCGATGTTTATTTTTCATATAATAAAGATGTATATTTGTGCAAAATAAAAAACAATAAGCGATGAAACAATTATTTAGTATTTTGTTCTTTTTTATGTCGCTTTCATTTCTCACACTATCATGTAGCGATGACAACGATAGCGACAGTAATAACAATGGAGACAATAGCGTATTACTTGGTTCTTGGGGTGAAGATATGGGAGGAGGTGAATTTTTTGAATTTACGTTCTATAGTGATAATACCGGAGTGATGAACGTATATAAGAAAAATGGAGGAAAAGATCCCGATCCTTTCGCGTACACATTCGATAAAGACAACATGAGGTTGACGATCATTTTCGACAGTGATCCAGAGCCACCTGTTGTATATGATGTTAAAGTGTCGAAAGGAGTATTGAAACTCAATTGTGTGTCTGGTGACTTTGACAATTTCACATTGTATAAAACTAAAGACGCGAAAATATAATAAGTATTACAATTAAGGGCTGCTGATGCAGCCCTTTTTGCATCTACATAAGTTAATGTTATCCTATTATGGCTGCAATAGCACTCTTAGAAGCCTTGTTTCTCTTATTTGCGCTATTTCTATACCTCTTATATCAAGCTATAGTGACATTATACGGTCTTATGTCGCCACAAAACAAGGATTTAGAAAAAGAAATAATGGTTTGGGGATTATAAGATGGTCGGGATATAGGAAAGATTACGCAGACTGATTTCCCTAAGTTTATAATTGTAGAATATGAAAAAGTTAGTTCAGTGGATTATTATATTGATTTGTTGGTTCACCTTATCACCACTTTTTTATTACTTGGCTAAGAAATGGAAGTTATTAAGAACCTTATGGAGAGCGATATTACTGTTGATCTCGCCTCTATTTTGGTTTTTATATGCAATTCTTTTTATAATGTCGATATACTTGGCCGATGATATGCAACGTCGTTTTCAATTTATGGATCATGAAGAAATAGCTGAAATAACAAAATCTCCATTTCCCTCTTATATGATTTTGTATCACCATTCGGGATCCGGTAGCTTTTTGGGAGATCATACAGACAAAAAAAGTTTTATGTTCTTTCGTCTTCCCTCTGATTCTTTTTATCATGCTATAGATAGCCTAACACTTATAAAGAAGTCGGGATGGAGTAAAGATACTAATAACAAATACACCTATCAGATGGTCTGGGATGCCAAAGATTCTCCAAATGGAGACGATTTATTTTTGACTATTGAGATAGAAAAAGGAAGCAGATTTGGACATATGAGATTCGGCGCCTGGTAAAGTTGATAGATTACTGTCAGCCTAACCGCATCAGCAGAGAATCCCTTACACGATTCTTTTGTCTAATCGAAGATTTTTCCCTATATTTGTACATCCTCATGGCTCATGAGGTTTATCAATTACGAATAAGGCCTTATTTCCGGGATCGGATAATAAGGCCTTTATTTTGTGAAGTATCAAAGTAGTATCAATTTCCAATAGCCGAGATAAAGCAAAAATGCTAACCGCTTCATTATCAGCGATTAGCATTTCCACCAAGTGGTGCCACCAGGAATCGAACCTTTTATTTCGGTTTATTCTAAACCCCTGATTGACTGCACATTTACTACTTTATCTTTTATGAAAGCCATTGAATTAACACTACACTAAATTCATCGCTTTTCGTAATTGTCTTTACAATCATCATCTCTTTGACAATGTAAAGGTAGATAAAAAGTTCGATTTCCGCAAATGTCAATAGGGATTTTTATGAAATATTTTTTGCTCAAACCTGATAATGTTCCTAAAAGATGGCTAAGAGCCTGTCTAAATCTTACTCAATTCTATTTTGAGAGTTTTATCCAATATCTTTCAGCCATAGGCTGTAGCCTGTCTCTTATTACCTTCATCACAGTATCGAAATCAAGCGCCTCTTTCCATTGAATTTTTCTAAGAAAAGCCTTCCAACAGCTTATGCGTGCCCCGTCTGTAGCAAAACTATCCGTAAACAGTTGCAAATCGGGGTTGTATGCAAGTCCTCGATTGTCGAACGTCGCTTCGATGGCGTCATACAAAGCGTCGTCATTCAAATTTCTCTTCGTCAGGAGCTGATAACAGTCAAAGAAATCTTTCATGCGACTGTTGAGAACATCACGATCTATCATCGTATGGAACTTCTCGGCAATAACGGTTTCTAAAGAATATGCCTGTATATTCACAGAAGGGATATCCGATAAAAGCAGAGGAAAGTCTATAGTTGTTGGATGTGGAATGACGACATCACCAAAGCCAATATCTACAGACATATTATAAGCTATGGTATCCATATGGGCAGTAAAATAGAATCTTGTACCAGGATATTTCTTTTCGACTGTGATCGGTTCTATTTTGATACTTCCTGCGTCAAATGACACCCCATCTTCATGGCATACGATACCCAGGATTTCTTGGAAGACACGAGCCAGGAAATCCCTGTCACGACTGATCCTGTCTGCCATAAAATCCACATCAACCGTAGGACGAGCCTCAAGTCCATTCATGGCATAAAGCAAAGAGCCGCCTTTCAACAAGAATTTGTCCTTGTACTGGCTTACAGAAACCCTGTAAAGCAGTCTCTCGTTGAAGTACCTTGCCAGAAGATACATGTATTTATAGCCTGTCTCATTCATGAGGTTGAGCAAGCGTGTCTTTACAGACTTGCCATAGTTTTTCTTTCCCATTATCTTATTCTATTGCGATTTCGAGATAATTTTTCAACGTGTTAAACACTCTTAGGCGCTTGGCGTAATCCTGCAAACGGGCGAGATTACGGTTCGGCTTTTTCAGATAAGTACGTATTACTTCCGCGCAAACGTCCAGACCAATCTTGTTCCGATACTTCACCGCATCACAAACACTTCGTTCCATATCAGTAATATGAACTTTATATCCCGATATATCCGCATCCATAATCCCAAACTCCAAGTTCTCTTTTTTCCAATAATAAAGTTCTATAGGCAGGGCGTGTGGAAGCACTACTTTCCTTTTATTGGCAATGGCTATGCAAAAAGCAGGCGGGACTGTCGTAGACACTTGATGATATGTCCAGGCATTGTATAGGCATACAACACCATTCGGTATTATCCTCTCCACGTCTATCATCGTGTTTAGCAATGCCTCGGGAGCTGCATATACCCCATGACGCAATCTTATCAAATCGCCACGTTCTTTAGCTCGCAACACCTGTTTATATTCCGACAGGTGAGATATATCCGTTGTGGATATAGTCCCTCCGAGAGACGCAACTTTATTAATTATATCATTCATATAATCCACCTTAGAAGTTCTTTTCA
>CECA01038908.1_pt1 | contig 76029 bp, 81 predicted proteins | sample 557351 | NCBI WGS metagenome assembly CECA01 (sample SAMEA3182051, study PRJEB8094) | gut metagenome | biome: human; feature: gut; material: Stool; isolation source: human stools | place: Canada | collected 2012-03-07 | reverse complement strand
CATGAAGCGTTTTGTCAAGTGCTTTTTTGAGTTATTGACGCAAATTATCGTGAAAGTGCGAAAGTGCAAAGTGCAAAGGGTCTGCGTTTTGCACTTTCAGCTTGCGGGTTCGGGTGGTTGCTTCTTCTTGATGAAGTTGTACCATTGACCGCCGACACGCCTTGCGCCTAAAATGCCGCCCATGTTGCGCTTGGCGTTCTGTACCGTCCTTTCGGATATTCCGGCTTCGGCTGCGGCTTTTACAATGTCCTCGCTGGCAAGCTCTTTCCCGTCTGCAAGCAGGTCAAGTATCAGCCTTTCGGCTTGCTCGGTCTTGGTGGCGGTGTTGCCGCCCGCGCCGGACAGCAGCTCGTCGGCGGTGATGTCATATTCGCCTATCCACGAAAAGCCTGTTTCCGGGTCAAGGCAAAAGGCAACGGGCTTGCCCTCCGGCGCAAGGGAAGATTTGTCATGGACGATAACGCGCACATTCGGTTCTCGCTTCACGCGCCCGATCAGCAGGACGCTCCTTGCTGCGGCGCGGAAGTCGATAGAACCTAAGCCTCGGTATGCGCTCTGCCCTCCGGCAGCTTTGTTGAGATGTCCGATAAGGATAACGGCGCACCCGGTACGCTCGGCAACATCGGCAAGGCGGCGGAACATGGGGCGCACTTCGTTTGCCCGGTTCATGTCGGTTTTTTCGCCCATGTACGCCTGTATGGGGTCAAGGATAATCAGCCGCGCCCCGTTCTGCGTGATTGCCTTTTCTATGCGCTCGTCGGAGAGGGTAAGTTCCCGCTTGGCTTCATCAATCACAAGTACGCGGTCAAGGTCGGCTTCGGCTTCTATCAAGCGAGGCTTGACGGTATCGCCCAGCCCGTCCTCGGCGGTCTGGTAAATTACTTGGAATGGCGGCAAGGGCTTCATTCCCGGCAGCGTTCCCCCGGTGGTGCAGGCGGCGGCAAGGCGTAGGGCAAAGGTGGTCTTGCCCTCGCCGGGATTGCCTTGCACAATGGTTACTTTCCCAAAGGGGATATACGGCTTCCATAGCCATTCAACGGTCTGTGTGTCAACCTCGCTCATGCGGATAATCTCAACGGTTTCTTCCTGCGGCGGCTCTTTCAAGCCGTAAATCGCTTCCCGGATATACTTCCCGTCCGCGAATTCTGCCCGGTGCTGCAATACCTCGTTCCAGTCCTTGTAAAGCGGCACAAGGCGGTGGACGGTCAAGCACTCCGGCACAAGCTCCGCAAGGCGGCTGCAAGCGTCGCTTCCGGCTTGGTCGCTGTCAAGGCAGAGGTACACGGTCTTGATGTTCGGACGGTCAGAGAGGAAACGCAGCAGGGCTTTTTCCCCCACGCCGCCCAACGCCAGATAGCTTTGCTTCTGCCAGTCCTTTTTGAACAGACAGAGGAAAGATAACAGGTCTATCGGGGCTTCAAAAACAAACAATCTTTCGCCCTCGCCCCGGTAGCAGAAGTTAAAGGCTTTGTCGCTGCCTTTCACATCAAGCCGGAAGCTCCCGGCTGTGCCGCGCTGGTGGGCGTAGCGTGGTACTCCGTCCTCGTCCCGCCCTACGAATACGGCGTTGTGGTGGGCGGCTTCCTCGTAAATATCCCCGGTGGCAAAGAAAAAGCCCGTCACATCTTCGTCAATGCGGCGGGCGGCTGTGAGGTAGTTCCTCGTTGTTCGGTTGTCGGTGTTCCGGGGTGGTAGCCGGAAGTTGGAGAGGGGCGCGGGGCTTGGTCTGTCCGGCGGTAGGGCGGCTCCTTTCTCGCCTGTGAGAAGTTCAACGGCTTCGGTAAAGCTCTTGCCGAAAAACTCCATGACAAAATCAATGGGTGCGCCGCCCTTACTCTGGCTGTGCCTGTACCATTTGTTTCCCCGGACGGTCAGGCTGTCGTGCCGTTTCCAACGGTATTCCTGTCCGGCGCGGGTAAGCTGCTCGCCCTGTGATTGCAGGAAAGAAACAAGGTCGGCTTGGTTGGCGCGGTCTATTTGTTCTTGGGTGTAATACATAAAAGTTCAACTCCTTTCAGCGGTCTATATCATGCCGCTTGGTGCGGTTCTGTGTCTGTTCCGGCTGGTCGGCGCGGAGTGCAATATCCACACACCTGCGGATTTTTTGAAGCTCGGCAACCTCGGCGCGGGTTTCTTTCAGTTTGGTATAATCGCTGTCCCTTTGTGTTTTGAGGTCAGCATATTCCTGTTCCCATTCCGCAATAGGCAAGGTCTTTGTTCCTTTCGGCAGATTTGCATGGAGATAGCGGTTTGCCGCGTCCCATAGGGTAAGCTCGGCGCGGCGGGCTTCCGCAAACTTCTCCTGTTTTCCTTTCCAGCGGATTTGCCGATACTCGTCCTGTATGGGCTTGTAGGTCTGATAATTTCTGCCTTGCTCCATGAGTTTTTGCAGTTCTTTCATGCGCTGCTCGGCGGTTTTCATTCCCTCCCGGATTGAATAGGCTCTATCACTGACAGAGGAAAGGGAAGCGTCAAGCTCATCAAGATTAGAGATACCATGCTCGGAAAGATAGTTGACCGCCGCCGCTATGGTTTTCAATTCATCGGCTGCGTGTTGGTGCTGCCAACTTTGCGAATACTTCCGGCTCTTTTCTCTCTGAACGCTCAAATACTTCATCAGCAGATTTGCAAGGTTGGGAGATTGCGGCGGCGGCTCCGGGGCGGTTTCCCGCGCTTTGAACAGGTCGGCAATCCATTCTTTGAGCTTCCCAATCTGCGCCCGGATTTCCCGGATAAGGCGGTTTGTCTTTTGAATACTGCGGTTCAGTTCGCCTTTCTCGGTGGCTACACCTTTCTTCTCCATCTGGCAAGCCGCCACGCCCATGTGGACGGTGGGCAGCTCGTCAATTCCTCTCTCGGCGTTGCTGCGGTGGTCGATACGCTCCGGGCTTCCGTTCCTCTCCAAAAAGTCGTTGGTATAGTCAGCCCATGCCTTGCGCCACAAGAGGGTGTTGTCCTTGTCATTCCAGCCTGTAAGGTCAATTTTGTGCGTCTTGTATCTGCCGCTTGGCAAGCGGATACGCTCGCCGTTTTCGTCAAGGTCATATTCCTTTTTGGATTTCGCTGTCCATGTGCCGCGCTCGTCAAGTGGTCGCATAGTCAGCATGATATGACAATGGGGGTTGCCCTTGTCGGTGTCGTGAATGGCAAAATCCACACACATTCCTCTGGAAACAAATTGAGAGGAACAGTATTCCCGGACAAGCCGGATCTGTTCCTCTCTGGATAATTCTATGGGGAGCGCTGCGTCAATCTCACGCGCAAGCTGGGCGTTCCCGGCTTTCTCATAAAGCTCCACGCTGTTCCACAAGGTTGAACGGTCAGAGAATGAGGGTGGCGCGTGGGGCGGCAGCATGATTTCTGTATGGACAACGCCGCCTTTGCGGGTGTAGTCATGGGTCATTCCGTCCCATTCGTTTGTCAGCTTTTCGCCGCTTCGGTAGGCGGCTGCGGCAACGGCTGATTTGCCTTTTCCTCGGCTCACAATGCCGATGTTCCAATGGTAAATGGCTATGGGTATCACCTCCCGGATAGGATAATAAAACCCGCAAAATGGTACAGACGCCAAAGGCGGGTGTACTGTTTTTGTGGGTGTGCAGGGATAGCCGCAAAGCGGCGCAAGGGGTGCAGCCCCTTGTTGCGGCAAAGCCGCCATATCGTAGCGCGGGGAAATCTCCCTGTGCGGAGATAAGCTCTCGGCAGAGCGCACACGCCCGCAAGGGTGTATAAGTGCGCCCTTTGTTCCTAAGGGATTTTCAGCTTGTCGTTCCCCCGGCTCGTTTTTTCAGATATTCCCGCGCTGGTTCACTCGTCAAGGCAAGCCGGAGAAGCGCGGCAGCTTCCTCGTCGGTCATGTCCTTTGCTTCCGGCACAATGCTCTCAAAGACCGCGCCCCGGACGATAAGGCGGTGGCTGCGCGTTCTGCGTTCCTCTTGGGACAGCTTTTGCCGCAAGAGCTTTTCCCTGTTCTCAAACTGGCGGATTTTCTTCTTCCCGTCCTCAATCTCGGCGGTCAGTTCTTCAAAGGTTTTTGTTCTCGGTTTCGTCATGGGTGGTCGCTCCTTTCTGCCTGTCGGCATAGAAAAAGGACAGTCGATTTTCTCGGCTGCCCTTGTGGGTGGCTATTCAATTTTAGTCTGCTGTTTTCAAATATATAAAATAGCTTGCTGTTCCGCCATAGCCATTTTCAGTATTCCATTCAGCTGTTACTTCATAAATATATCCGCCCAGTTTAAGAGTGAGTACGTTTCCAACAATAGTTACATCTTCGCTGTTTGTAGCAGGCTCTCCCCAATGTTCGTCACTCCAGCACTGCACACTTAAAATTGTATCTGGGTCTTCTGTAAATCTTAATGTAGCTGTTGTTTCTGTTGTTTCAAATGGCGGGGACAACAGATCCTTGCACTCTAACGGGTGTGGGCTATCAGCTATTGTGCTTTCAGCAGTTCCGTCAATATTTGTTTTTTGCCACGAATAAGTTCCTAATACTGCACCGATAGCGGTTTCGTCACTCACAACGCTTAATGTGGGCGGTTCTTCCAAAATTATATTGGCAGTCCCAGAGTTTAGTAATTCATTTGCATAGCTGTTGAGTGCTTCACATGGCTCATATTTTGTCTTATAACCGATACCGTCAATGACAATAAATGGGTTATACGCCATAATATCTGTTTGTGTACCGTCTACCATAGTCAAGGTAAAAACAACGCCTTGTCCATCATACTCTGTGTAAGAATTATCCTCATTATAGACAACAACATCATTCAAATATTCAACTAATTCTTGGATATTTTCAATCTCAATCGTTTTGTCTGGCGGTGTTAATAACACTTTAGCGGAAACAATCTGCGCTGCGTCCAAATCCTTATACGGTTTTTTTCCCTGTTGTGAAAAAAATACGATTACCGCGATACCTACTAAAATGATACAAGCTATTGCAATCATCAATCTCTTTTTTCTCATGGAACAAGCCTCCTGTTCTTCTCTGTTACTTGTATAGACGAAAAAATTGAAAGGAAGTTTCACTATCTATAAATATCATAGCACATGGTTATGAATAAATCCACCTCATTTCAGCCTGTCAGTGGCCTTGTTTTCTCTGGCAGACCGCCGCGCAGCTTCCCGCCGTTCCTCGCTGTATGGGGCGGTCAGACGGAAAGAGAAACGCCCTTTCTCAATATCAAACTCCATGCAGCCCGTTTCGGGGTCTGCGTCGGTCTGGCGGCACTGGTCGGGGTGCTGTCCGGCGTAGGCGGCAAGCCGCTTCTTTAAGTCGGTGTTGTGGGTGCGGATATGGATTAGCGGGTCTTTCTCGTCAAACCAAATATCGGTGGTCTTTTCCTGCTTCGTAAGCCCTGTTCTCATAAACTCTCCTTTCTGCGCCCCTGTTACGCAATAGGGGCATTTTTCGGGTGTTTTTCTTGGCTCTTGACTTGGGGAAAATGAGGATTTTCAAATAGAAACTGCCCGGACAGGGAGTGTATCGTCGGGGCGGCTGTTATCGCAAGATTTCTGTTTTTTCCGGCTCTTGACCGTCAGACGCGGATAAACGCGAGCTGTCGGCAAGCACCAGTTTGAGCAGCTTGTCGCGGAATGTTTCTGTGCTGCTGTGATTGAAAAATAACTCCGCAACAATGGTCTGCCCGTTCCTCTGGGTCGTGATGATACTGTCGGGGGTATGTTCTGCCATAGGCGGCTCCTTTCTTTGGGCGCAAAAGAGGGATTTCCCGTAGTTCGGAAAATCCCTCTTGGTTGACGGTTATTCTGTTTTACTGTGCGGCTGCCTGTGCCTTTCGCCTTGCCCGGTATTCCCGCGCTTTCATGCGGTCATACTCCCGTTGCTTTTCAAGGTTTCTCGCCCGGTACTCCTTTGAATACTGCCGGTGGTAGGCGCGGCTCTTTTCCTTTTTGGCTTCTTCGATTTCCTCCCGCATTTGCCGGATTTCCTGCTCGGTCGGCTCTGCAAGCTGTGTCACTTCGTTCTCAAACTTGCCGATATAATTGAAATATATGCTGATGTGCTGGATTGCGTATCTCGCCCTTTTCTGGTCGCGCTCATGCACTTCAATCCGGCTGATAAACTCGTTGAGAATGGCGGGGGTAAGCTCGGTAAAGGCAGCATGACGTTCCGTCAGCTTCAAAAACTTCTGCGCCTGTCCTCCTGCGTTCTCATAAGCGGATAGCTGCTCTTGGAGCGTGGCAAGCTCCGCTTTCAGCGCGTAGTATTCTTCCGAATACTTCTGCGACATCTGCTCATAGCGGTCTTGCGGGATCGTGCCGAGGGCGTTGTCCTCGTAGAGCTTATTCAGCACCTTGTCAATCTGTTCAAGGCGCGTCGTGATTTGCGAGATACGCTTCTGCTGCTTCTTGGTCTGGTCGGTCTGCTGCATGGCAAGGTTCTTTTTCACTAAGGCTTCAAACTCCGCCCGGTTGCTGATAGAATAGTCCTCGATTTTCTTCAGCACTTCCGCGATGGTCTGCATGAGCAAGTCCGCGTCCATGATGTGCGGGGAATTGCATTTCGGATTTCTGGATTTTCCCTTGTGGTACTCGCTGCAAAAAGCAACGTGCCGCTTGCCGCCGTTCCGGTAATCTATACGAATGTGCATTTTTGCGCCGCAGTCCTTACAGAAAAGCAAGCCGGACAGAGGGTGGATTTCCCCGTCCCCGTTGGGGCGTCTGACGGGCGCGTTTTCCAAAATCCGCTGTACGGTTTCAAAATCGCTGCGGCTGATAATCGGCTCATGCACATTTTCTGTGATGTGCCACTGGCTCCGGTCTACATAGTGGTTATGTTTATCCCGGAAATGCTTTGTAGTCTTGAAGTTGACCACATCGCCGCAATACTCCTGCCGTGTGAGGATATTGGTCAAGGTGACTTTGTTCCACTTGCAGCGGTTATCCTCGTTGAGCGTCTTATTTTTACAGGTTCCCCGCCCGCGGTCTTTCATGTAGAAAGTGGGGGTTGGGATTTGCTCGTTTTTCAGATGCACGGCGATTTGGTTGCGGTTTTTCCCGCCGATAAACAGACGGAAAATCAAACGGACAACCTCGGCAGCTTCCTCGTCGATTATCCAAAAATCCTTGTTGTCCGGGTCTTTGACATAGCCGTAAGGGGCTTCGGTGACAATCGGCTTTCCACTCATGCCTTTGGTCTTAATGCCCGTTTTCACTTTCTTGCTGATGTCCTTTGCGTACCACTCCGACATGATGTTGATAAAGGGCGCAAACTCCAGCGTGTCGGGCTTCTCGCTGTCTATGCCGTTGTTGACCGCGATAAAGCGCACGTTGTTCCGTCTGAATATCTCCATAGCGTTGCCGACTTGGAGATAGTCGCGCCCCCAGCGGGTAAGGTCTTTCATAATGCAGACACCGATTTTCCCGTTTTCCACATCGTCCATCATGCGGGAGTAGGCGGAACGGTCAAAAAACCTGCCGCTTTCGTCATCGTCGATGTAGTGCCGGATATTGGTTAGGTGCTGCCCTCTGGCATAGTTCTCCAAAAATATTTTTTGGTTCTGTATGCTGTTGCTCTCGCCGCCGTCCCTGTCCTCGTCGCCCACGGAAAGGCGGGAGTAAAGGGCTGTAATTTTGCTATAATCAGTCATGTGCATAACCTCCTGTGCGTCCATGTATGTGTCATTTACACTTAAAATTATGCACTCCAGCGGGCGCTGCCGTATTCCGCATCCCGGCGGTATTTCTTGGCGTTCTTGATTTTGAAGTAGATCAGCAGGCGAAACGCCACCGCCCCCACAATGCCCGCCAGCCAGTCAAAGGGGGCAAGGCCGGGGGCAAAGGCGGCAAAGGCCGCGCCGACGGTCTGTCCCAAGCCGATAAACTTATGGGCAAAATCGCCGCCTGCCGCCAGACGGTAGGCCGTCCCCAGCTTGAGGAACACCCAGCCGATGAACACATAGGGAATGTTGGGCAGCACATATTTACGGAGCTTATCTGTCACCATGCACGGCCTCCTTAATGTGTTCTTTCTGAGGCTTTTCCTTGGCAAGCTGCTGTTCCGCCTGCTTCATCTGTTCGGGGATCGTGGGCTGGCAAGACTTAGCCTTGTCCAGCACCTTGCGGGAGTATTCCGAAAAGCAGGCGGTCATAGTGTCCGCCTGCCCGGACTTGAAGAACAGCAGGTATTTCCCCGGTTCAGTCTGATAAAAGGCATAGTCCACATTCCATTTCCGGGCTACCCGGTCAAAGAGCTTTGTGTCCCCGGACAGTTCAAGGCTGTTGGTGGATGTGCCGTGCGCCATGAGCTTTTTCACGGTCTGCTTGCCGTGGGGCGTCTGCTTTGCCCGGTGCGCTTTGGCGATCTTGCTCCCCACCGCCCGGAGAACATAGGCAAGCCCCCGGGCGGTCAGCTTCGACGCCTTTACCGATACGGCAATCGTGCGCCGGGAAATATCCTCATCTACCAGCCGTCATCGCCTCCTTTCTGATAGAGATATGACCTTGGGACAAGTTGTCCCAAGGTCAGCGGTCATCATGCTCCTTTCTCGGGTGCAGGCGCTCGCCCTCCAAGGATGAACGGTCTATGACCTCCTTGTAGGCCGCCATCTGCTCCTGGATATTCAACTTGGGGTACGCAAAAATGCGGTGTTCGGCGGGAATGTCCTCGATGCTGTGGTACACCTCCTTGAAACCGCCGCTGCGGGTCAGATAGCCCGTGGGGGCGAAGTGGCCACCCTCGTTGATCCGCATATCCCGCCCATAGGCTTCAAAATCGAAGTAGGGCAGCACATTATCCGGCACATCCAACAGTTCCATGTCCTCTACATAGATGCGCCCCAGCGTTTCATCGTCGGTCACGCCGGGGTGGAGGGAATAGCAGTCCAGATTGTGAACGAGGTTGATGATGTCCGCCACGCTGGAAGTATGGTCGCCCTTGTTGAGTGCGGCCTCCAGCGTTTCGATCTCGTCGCTGTCCAGCTCGGAAATGAGATGCGCCAGATGGTTCAGCTCGTCCAAGTTTTCATACTCGGTGAGATAGTCGTATAAGCCCATCACATCGCCGTCAAAGGCGGTGATGAAAAACTCCTCATACCGCACACCGTCCACGCCGATGTTCTTCAGAAGCGATTGCACCTCCTCCGTGGTGGCCGGAAATTTCAGCGTTTCGCCCACAAGCTGCCCCTCGGCGTATTTGCCGAGGTTGGTGATGTAGGCTTCAAATACCGTCATTTGCACCTCCTTTTGTCAGCGCCTCCGCGATCCCAGCCATAATGTACTCGGCACAGGGCAGCGCGATGGCGTTTCCCAACGCCCGGTAGCGATGGGAAGATAGGATTTCCTCGCCATCCGCGCCGTACCTTGTCCAGCCCTCCGGCAGCCCCATGAGCCGTTCACATTCCGTTTCCGTGGGAAAGCGGAGGCAGCCCCCGGCGGGATCGTCCTCGTACCAAAAGGCAAAGGGCGAAATGCCGCCCGCTAACAGAGTGGGAAAAGGGTCAGTTGGCAATCCGAAGCTGTTTCGGAACGCTGTTTCCGTCCGCTCCTTGGCGGACGCCCGCATACGGAAGCATTGAAAGGGTCGGGTAATTGGTACGCGCCGCCCTGCTTCAATAAAAGAGCCTCGATCTCCGCAGGCGGCGGGCAGCCCGCGATCTCCGCCAGATGCAGAAAGTGACTGCATTGTGCGGGGCTTAAAAAGTATTTCGTGGGTGCGCCGTCCTCCAAAGTCTGCCACAAGAAAGATGCGCTGCCGTCGTGCCAGCCGGGGGCTTGCCCAATGCTGGGCGTCCATGAGCCGCCAGCAGAGGTCAGGCGTTCGCCCTCGCACCATTCCGGCTCCTGCCCATCTTCCAGAAGCAGGCATTGAAACATCGGCGTCTGTGAAAGCGGATAGGACGGCTCTAAAATCCATCCGGTCATTTGATGAAAACGCTCCCATGACGTTTTCCCAAACAGCGATTGCTGGAAATAGACCATTTGTCGCCTCCCTCATTTCACGGATGATGCGGATGGCTTGAAAAAACAGGCTGGACTTTTCTCCCGCAAGCCCCTTGCGGTTGCCAATCTGCGAAAGATTTTGGCACGGTGAGCCAAAGGTGATAATATGGACGGGCGGAAGTTCCCGCCCGTCCAGCTTCGTCACATCTCCCAAGTGCGCCATATCGGGAAAGTGGCGTTTCGTGATGGAGATAGGGGCTTTTTCAATCTCGCTTGCCCATACCGGCTCAATGCCGCAGCGCACCGCCGCCAGCGGGAACACGCCGATCCCGTCGAACAGGCTCCCCAGCCGGAGCGCCGTCATCTTATCTGCGCCCCTGTCCCTTGACGGTCAATATGCCCTCAAGGGTGGTGGCGGTGATCCCGAGCCGCTGAGCAACGGCGATGTCGTTCTTCATGGCCTCGGTGACGGTATGACCGCACACCACCAGCACATGAGAACGGCGGAGCAGGTCACGCCCCATGTCGATGCCGCTCTTATGCTCCTCGGGAACAGCGTCATTAAGGAAAAGGGGCTGATAGAGCGTCGGGCAGATAGGCGAAAAGCCCGCCTCATACACCGTGCGGCAATACTTGGCAGCCTGCTCCGTCGCCTCGCAGGGGTCACCGCTCCATGCGGCGGTGATATATGCAAGGGGTCGTTTCATTGTAAAAACCTCCATTCATAAACGAAAGACCCTGGGACAAAAAGTCCCAAGGTCACTTTTCCAGATCCGTTTTCTTTTCGGGCTTGCCCAGCTCGGGCGGCTGCTTGACCTTCCAGTCATCCAGCAGAGAAATGATCTTGTCTTTCATTTCCCTCGGGGACTTGTCCTTGCCGAAATACTTTTCCAGTTCCGCACTATTGATGATCACCTTGTCTACCTCCTTTTTTTCCTGCGACAGAATACCGTCGATCACATCGCCGTTGAGTTTGCCGTCCTTGTCCAGCTCCCGCATTTTCTGCGCCTGCGACAGCGAGGGCGAGGACTGCTGCCCCTCGATGGACACGGCGATATACCTCTGATTTTTGGGGCGGATGAATGAGATCTCCACCGCCGGGGTGAACGCCAGCTTTTTCTCGTCCACCATTTTCTGCAAATCCGGCACAAGCTCGGTCAGGCGGATATACCGCTGCACCTGCTTGTAGTTCATGCCGTTGCGATCTCCCACGACCTGCGTGGAGCGTTTTCCGGCGTCCTTGTCCTCCTCACCGGGGCGGGAGCCTTGGTGCTTGATGGCCTCCACCTGCATTTTGAGCGACTGCGCCTTTTCGGTAGGCAAAATGCGTTCACGGTGGCGGAGGTTGTCATCCGTCATGGCGAGGATGGCTTCATCGTCCGTCATGTTGCGGACGATACACGGCATATTCGCAAATCCGGCGAGTTCGCTTGCCCGCTGGCGGCGGTGGCCTGCGATGATCTCATAGCCGCCATCCTCACGGGGACGCACCAGCGCAGGCTGATTGACGCCCGCCGCCTTGACCGACTCCACAAGCCCCTGCATTTCCGTATCGTCCCGGACACCAAAGGGATGATTTTTGAACGGGTGCAGGTCAGACAGGTTGAGATAGACGATCTCCTCTTTTTCGGCACGGGTAGCGTCACGGGGCGCAGACGGCTCTAGCGTGACCTCCGTACCAGCGGGAGCGCTGCCCTTATCCACGGCAGGCTTCTCCGGGGCGGGCTTGCTTTGGGACTTTTTGTCCCGAGGTTTGGGCGGCTTTGCCTTATCGGGAGCGGCCTTGCCATCCTTGGGCGGTCGGCCTCTGCCGGGTTTGGCGGGCTTGTCCTTTTCGGTGGGCGGCTTCTGCTTGACCGCCTTTTTCTCCTCCTTGGCCGCCTCGTCACGGGCGGTGGCAAAATCCACCACCTTGCCGGAATGTGCCGGGGCGGGGGCATCCTTGCCGGGATCAGGCGGCTGCGCCTGCTCCTTTTCAGCCTTGGGGACTTCGGGAGCGGCAGGCTCCTCCACCTCGGTGTAAGTAACAGCGTCGGCGGGATCAGGCACGGCCTCACCCATTTCAAAAAGCGCCGCCTGCCCCTCATGCTCCAGCATGACCGCCTCTGCGTCGGTCAGCACAGGCTCGGGAACGGGCTGCTCCGGCACAGCGGCACTTTCTACCGCAGGAGCGGGAGCCTCGGTGGGCGGGGCTGCCTCGGGAATATTTTTCTTATCATCTGCCATTTGCAAACCTCCTTTTTGTGGCATGAAAAAAGCCAGTCCGCAGACTGGCCGGGTGGAAGTGACCTCCCTTCGTAGTTTTATATATGAAAACGCCGCCCGTTGTCCTGTTGGGCGGCGTTGTTCTCGGGTTTCCTCAATATTTAGATTTCTATTGCGTTTTGGATATTCTTCTGCTATTATTATGCTGTATTGTTATATCATTAGGAGGCGTTTTATGGATAATAATGCTTTGAAATTTCCAGCATATTTCCCTGCAAAATGCCCTCCCGAGGAAGCAACAGATGAGGAATGTGTTTTGTTCCGCTTATGCAAAAACTTAACCCTAACAGAACAAGATTTTGTATCTTTCTATCTGATTAATCCGCAAAAGCATAAGGACAATATCAACGCATACGGTTTATCTGTGTTTAGATCTGTAGATGATTGTAATCGTGCGAGGAGCAAGTCTCCCAAGTTGAGAAGTAAATATAAGTATGTGGCAAGTGGATCAAATAATAGTCAACGGGGCAAATTGCTAAGAACTCCTAACGGAACAAATCCAAACCACTATACTTGGTGGTTATATGATGGAGTAAAGCCACATACATTTTTTGAAATACATAACGGAGGAGGTGGTATAAGTGAGTGAATTGTTTGCGTCGCTCCCTTATATTGGTGATTTATATTACCGCCACATCTATCTGTTCTATGAAGAACCACAAATTTTTTCTTGCATGACAAAAACTATGCAACCGTACTTTGTTATTGCGGTTCCTGCAAAAAATGATGATTCTTCAGCATGGCTGGCTGTACCAATTTCGTTAGGCCGCCTTTTGAAAGCAGAAAAGAACTCTATTGAAATCCGGGATCTAATTACAAATCCAGAGTCTTTTCTTTGGAAAATAGAACTCGAAAATGACATCTTTGATGTTGCTACTATTGATCCTAAGACTTTAACAGATGATTTTCTGCCCGAATACGGCGAATTGCTTGACTTTAAAGCAGGCATGGAGGTTCTTCCTCCGATAGATACTCCGGCAGTTCAAGCAACTCAAGAGATGCGTGATATTATTGAAATTTCTCTTGAGAAAGATGACACACATATTACAGAAATCCCTTGTGCCGTGTTAGGTGACATGTTGAATAATGTCCAGCAGCTTATTTATGCAATCGCTTTTAAGAACGGTAGTTTACGCGGGACAATACCCAAAAAAATCAAAGAAGATTGCGCTCTATGTGCAACAGGGATGTTTGCGGCATCGGTTGGAATAAGACTAAAGTCTAATGAACTGTGTGACATCCATCGTGAAACGCCTTTGACGACAACGCTTCGAGATTTTAATCATTTGTTTATGGCTGCGAATGATAAAGATCGACTGCGTGAGTTCCTTTCAACACAGAATCCTCGAGTAGCAGTTAAATATAGAGCTTTATTGCAGTCGTTGTTGTCGAGCAAGACAGGCATAAAGATTAACAATGCATCGCCCAATAATGAGACATTTATTAAACATTTCTCAACAAAAGAATTATCTTCTAATCTTATTCTTATTAATTCCGAAATCGAAGAAATTGTTGAGCCAATTACGGTTTGTGGTCGGCTTGTAGGTGCGAATGTAGAGCGTTGCAGTTTTGAATTTATTACTGTCAGCAATGAGAGCATTAAAGGGCAACTTACACCAGCCCTCAGCAGTAGCGTGTTCTCTGTTCCGCAGAGTGTCGAAGCAGATATTGAAATACGCATTGGCTCCGACTCTATGACACGAGAAGAAAAATTGTTATATACATTGACTGCAATTAGACCTATTGTCTCACAATCAGAAACAGAAATCTAATCAGATTGTTGTAGTATCAGTTTTTTCGTGTACGCAAGCGTATGCGTAAAGAAAGATTTTAATCTATCAACAGCAAGCTCCCGCTGCCTATAAAGATTTAGGCAACGGGAGCTTTTGTTAGAATAAAAACCTCTTGCTGACTGCCAGATTGATACTTTCAATTTTAGCCTGTTGTAGTTTTATTTGCCGCTCGCATCTCTTCGACCAAGTCGGCAAACATCAGCTTTAGCAAGATGTCTGCCATGCTTTCACCGTCTTTCCTATACCGTGGCTCAACGATAAAAACTCGACCGCCAATTTCGTATCGTTGGGACTCTCCGGCAATATATTCTCTTTCCATGCCTGCACCTCCTTTCCAACATGGACACAAAAATTATATCATGCCGTGGAGCGACGCAAAGCAGAAAAATTATTTTCCTTGATATACGGGCATTCTTTGACTATAATGAAAGACATTCAGGGTGTGTTTTGGAGTTGCCCGCGTATTGAGGCGCTCATTTGACCCGGTTTAGGGGGGTATGTAACCGCACTAACCGGGAGAGCGCTTGAATGGCATTCAAGAGGTCAGCGGTTCGATCCCGCTTATCTCCACCACAAAAAGGAAACCACGACATCCGTCGTGGTTTTCTTTTTGCCTCTATCCGGAAACCCGTCTCAATTTGAGACGGGTTTCGGCAGCCTATTCGCTTTCCTCTGTTCCCTCCGGGAGAGCCTCTGTACCCTCCGGCAGCTCCGCTGCGCGCTTCTCCTCGGTGATGGTGGGGATAAACGCCTTCGCCAGCTTGCCCTTGCCGCGCTGCTTGATATAGAAGTACCCTATGGTACTGAACACCGCCGCACCGATGAAGTTCACGAACAGATCCCCCATGGTGTCGTACAGCCCGATGTCCAGGTATCCGCCGAGCCCCAGCTCCTGCCCGTTTATCGTCACCGAGGTGATGCCGTCGATGGTCACGGGGATGTTGCTGTTGGTGGGATCCAGCATCACCGAGGTGATGGCGTTCACCACCGTGTCCTTCTGCATATCCATCATGAACAGCCTGTCCATGCCGAACTCGAAGAACTCCCACAGTACACCCACGGTCATGGAGAAGCAGAACGCCGCCACAGCCACATAGATAGGGGACAGCTGAAACTTGATCTTGCTGTTGCGGTTGAGAATGTCGATGAGCGCGAACCCCGTGGCGGCGCACAGAAATCCCGTGGTGGTGTGCAGCATGGAGTCCCAGTGCGGATAGGTGATGAAGTAGCACTTCAGCTCGCCCAGTATCTCCGATGCGAAAATAAACAGCAGTATGATGATCTCCAGCGTGGACGGCAGCTCAATGCCGAAGTTCTGCTGGATAAAAAACGGCAGGACAAACAGTCCCAGTACCAGCAGGCAGATAAACGCGCTCTCATATTCGCCGCGGATGATGGAAGACACCAGCGTAGCCAGTACGATCAGCCGCAGTACGGTGTATACGGCGAACACGGTGGGCTGCCGCCTGATGACGGCCTTCAGCTGCGGGCCCAGGTGCCGCGGGGCCTTTTTCTTACGTTCCATAGTGTATCCCTTTCTGCGTGTCATTTCCATTTTCCGGTATTATACCGCAAAATACGAAGAAATACAATAAAAATGACAGCGCGGCAGGACCGAGCCGACCTTCGTCAAGCGTCTCGCGCGCCCAGTAGGATAGAAGCAGCGCCCCGCCAGATGGCGGGGCGCTGCTGTATGCGCTTGTTACTTTGTGCCGAAAATGCGGTCGCCGGCGTCGCCCAGACCGGGCACGATGTAGCCGTGCTCGTTCAGGTGATCGTCCAGCGCACCGGCATAGATGTCCACGTCCGGGTACAGCTTCTGGATGTGCTCAATGCCCTCCGGGGCCGCCACCAGCACCATCAGCTTGATGTGCTTGCAGCCGCGCTTTTTCATCTCGCCGATGGCCTCCGCGGCGCTGCCGCCGGTGGCCAGCATGGGATCCACGATCAGCACGTCGCGCTCGGCCACGTCCTTGGGCATTTTGCAGAAGTAGGGATGCGGCTCCAGCGTCTCCTCGTCGCGGTACATACCGATATGCCCCACACGGGCGGAGGGCACCATCCGCAGCACACCGTCCACCAGACCCAGGCCCGCACGGAGGATAGGCACCACCACGAACTTACGGCCCGCCAGCGTGGGCGCGTCCATCCCGCAGATGGGAGTCTCGATGTGCTTGGTGGTCAGGGGCAGGTCACGGGTGGCCTCATAGGTGATGAGCATACCGATCTCGGATACCAGCTCCCGGAAATCCTTGACGCTGGTGTTCTTGTCCCGCATGATGGTCAGCTTGTGCGCCACCAGGGGATGGTTCATGATGTGGACCTTCTCGCTGTACATGATGTTATCCTCCGTGTATATGAAATTTTAAGGGTATACGTTTTATTCCGCCGTCAGGGACAGCCCCCTGGCCAGCCGTTCGCGCTCCGCCTGGCTCAGCCGCAGATACACCGGCTGCAATTCCTGTGCGGAACACGTCAGCCCCTGCGCGGCAAGATGCTCCGCCGCCAGCGCCACACCCGCGGCGCTCTGCTGCCGGTACAGGGGAGAGGCCAGCCGGCACCCGATCCCCGCCTTCTGCAAAAAATCATACAGCAGCGCCGCGCCGTCGCCCACGATGAGTTTTGGCTCCGGTATGGCGGCCAATTCCTCCGCTACCAGTTCCATAGCCACGGCCCTGTCCGCGCATAGTCTCGCAACGCAGCCGTTTTCTGTCCGGAACAGTGCGTTGTATACCTGCTGCCGCCGTGCATCCATAGCGCCCACGACGACGCCCTCGAAGTCCGTGACGCCATAGGCCATTGCCTCCAGCGTGGATACGCCGCAGCAGGGCAGCGCCTTGGCCCACGCCAGCCCCTTGGCCGCCGACACACCGATGCGTATCCCGGTAAAGCTCCCCGGCCCCTGGGCCACGGCGATGATGTCCATATCGTCCAATGTCAGTCCCGCGGTCTTCAGCATTCCGTCCAGCAGCGGCATCAGTGTTACGCTGTGGGTCAGCCCCCGGTCCTGATACGCCTGGGCCAGCAGTGTGCCGTTTTCCGTCACGGCCACGGACACGCTCTTGGCGGAGGTCTCCAATGCCAGTATTCTCACTGTCACTCGCCTCCCGTGATGGTGATGATGCGGTCACTCTCGTCTGTGCCCTGGGCGATGTCCACCCACAGGGTGTCAGCCGGCATAGCGTCGTCCACGCGCTCGGACCACTCCACGGCGCACACGCCGCCCCGTGTCAGATAGTCCTCCCAGCCGATGTCGAACAGCTCGTCAGAGCTGCCCAGCCGGTACATATCAAAGTGAAACAGCGGTGTTGCGCCGTCGTATTCGTTGACAATGGTAAACGTGGGGCTGGTGACCCGTCCGGCGCAGCCCAGACCTCGGGCCAGCCCACGGGTAAAGGCGGTCTTGCCCATGCCCAGTCCGCCGCGGTAGGCCACCACTGTACCGGGGTGCAGCCGCCTGCCCAGCATTTCGCCGATATGCTCTGTCTCCTCCGGACTGTGGGACAAATATTCCATCGGCGCGGCCTCCTTTACCTCAAATCGACTTATTATAGCACATCCACGCCGAAAAAGAAAGAGCGAAACCACTCAAGTCGAATAAAATGTTCCGCCGCGGGGCGGTCATGTTGGCACAGCAAGAGTGCCGCGCACAAAAAGAAGAGGTACACGTTTGTGTACCTCTTCTTTTTGGCAAATAACCCTAACTTTAATAGAATTTCAAGGGGGTGCATTTTCGGCGCAAAAGGGGGTGCAGTAGTTTTCAGAAATGCACCCTCTCTGTGGGAAAATTTCTCATGACTGATCTATTCCTTCAAAAACGTGGCCAGAAGCATCCAGGTTTGTTATCAGAAAATTCGTGACTGCTCCACGAAACTCCGCTTCTGCGCCCTTATTTTTCCAAAATGCCCGGTTTGCGTCCTCGATTTTCGGCTGCATCTGCTCGATCTGGTTATCGTCCAACGGAAAACGGACATCACCAAAATCGTCATTCATAATTTTGAGAAGCAAATCGTGATACTTATGTGCACCGATTGTTTGTAAAGCGGCTATGATTTCAAAAAGATGTTCTGAAGCAAGGACCTCCTGCAAATCGTCCATGGCGGACATCCAAAACTCCACGCTAAGGGCGAGCAGCCTTTCACTCTGAGACATAGATTGCTGCAGTTCAAAGAGCTTTTCCCAGTGGAAAGACGGCAGTTGCTCCAAGACGTTACCTTTCTCCATGTAAAACTCGTTGTATGATTCCGTGCGCCACCCTCCGGCTCGCTTTATTACAACGCTATATTCGGATAGCCCATTATCATATATCACAGCGTTTCGCGAAGACAGAATATCATCCTCAATATAATAAACGCCTGCTTTGGGAACGTTTGCATCCAGTGATTTTCCGTTGCGTATTGTTCCGATGTACTGACCGTTAATGTACATTCGATACGGCAAAAGAGCTCCCGCAAATGTGGATTTCCGATGAATATGGAATCGCACCTCACGCATGAGATCGCACTCCTGTATGTGGATTCAATTATTTACATTGCTAAAAAAAGTCCACCGTAATTCTATCAAAATTACGGTGGACTTATGGTCGGAGTGGGGGGACTTGAACCCCCGGCCTCTTGGTCCCGAACCAAGCGCGCTACCAGCTGCGCTACACCCCGTCAGCCCTCCTATTATATTTCCTGACGGCGCGGCTGTCAAGTATAATTTCCCAACTTTCCCTTGTATGTCTAACGCCTTCGTCTATTGCATATAGTGCTCTGGAAAAGAAGGAGGTGTTCCGCCATGTCCCAGCGCCCTGTGTCCTACGCCGGTAAACGCATAGCCCCGCCCCGCCGCAGTGCCCCGCCCCGCAAAGCTCCGTCTCGCCCCGCGCCCCGCCCAGACCGGGCGAAGTCCGCGGAGGCATCCGTCCCCGGTGCCCGTCGCCGTATGGTCCAGTTGGTGATCTCCGCCGCGCTGCTGTTGGCGGTCATCGCCATGAAATTTCTCTTTCCGGCGGCGCTGGATCGCTGCCGCGCCACGCTGCTGGATCTGCTGGGTGCCGATACCGACTTCGTAGAGGTGTTCTCCGCCGCCGGTCGGGCTTTCTCTGACGGCTCCACCGTCTCCGACGCCCTCAACGATGCTTACACCGCCGTTTTCGGCACGTCGGAGATACCTGCCGCCCCCGCTGTCTCCCGGTCGGAGACACTGCCGGACAATGTGGAGATGCTCCAGCGGGTCCTGGACTTCGACTACGTTGACCCGGTCGCGGCGGGTCAGATCACCTCGCTGTTCGGCTGCCGCAGCGACCCCCTGGAGGGCGACGGTCGATTTCACTACGGCCTGGATATCGCAGGGGAGGAGGGCGCGGTCATCCGCGCCTTTGCCGACGGAACGGTGACGGCTATCGGCAGCAGCACCGATCTGGGCAGCTACGTCACCGTTACCCACGCCGGCGGCTTTTCCACTCTCTACGCCCACTGCCGTAAGATCACCGCCTCCGACGGCCAGCAGGTGAGGGCCGGCGACCCCATCGCCGAGATGGGGGATACCGGCCGTGCCACCGGCTTTCACCTGCATTTTGAACTTCACCACGACGACACCTATCTGAACCCCATTTATTATGTTACATTTGCGTAAGCCCTCCGCCGCCCTCATCGTCTCGCCCTCTGCGCTGGTGCTGCTGGCGGCGTTTCTGCTGCTCTCCCGAGGGTTGACCCTGCCTGCCGCGCTCCTATCCGCCGCCCTGTGCCACGAGCTGGCTCACGTCCTGACCCTCCATGCGCTCCACGCGCCGCCCCGCCGCCTGACACTCTCCGCCTCCGGCGCGGAGCTGTACGTGCCGGACCTCCACCGCCTGTCCTACGGCGGCGAGCTGCTGGCCGTGGCCGCCGGCCCCGGCTGCAACCTCCTGCTCTGGGCGCTGCTGTCCCTGACCGGCTGGCCGCCCCTGGCCCCCTTTGCCGGCGCCCACCTGATCCTGGGGGCGCTGAATTTGCTGCCGGTCCGCCCTATGGACGGCGGCCGCCTCCTCTGGCTGCTGACGGCGCTCTGCACCGAGCCCTACACCGCCGACCGCGTGGCCTATGCGGTGGGCGCCGTTGCCTCCGCCGCCCTGCTGGTCCTGTGCCTGTACCTGACGCTGACCACCGGCGCGGGGCTGTTCCTGCTGCCCGGCGTCCTCTGGCTGGCCGTAAAAGGGGTCTTGCCAAACGGCGCAAAACCGGATAAAATAAACTGTTACAAGAAATAGCTCCCCGCCCACGCTCCGCCGGGCAGGGGAGGGGAGAGGACTATACCATGGATAAACGACTGGAACGCATCCTGCCCCGGGTGCAAAAGCCCGCCCGCTACGTGGGCGGCGAATACAACGCCATCCTCAAGGACAAGGCGGCGGTAGACACCCGCATTGCCTTCTGCTTCCCGGATACCTACGAGATCGGTATGTCCAACCTGGGTATGCGTATCCTCTACGGCGTAATGAACAATATCCCCGGCGTCTGGTGCGAGCGCGTGTTCGCTCCCTGGGGCGACATGGAGGCCGAGCTGCGTCAGGCGGAAATGCCCCTTTTTGCCCTGGAATCCGGCGACCCCATCACCGACTATGACATTGTGGCCTTCTCCGTTGGCTACGAGATGGCCTTTCCCGCCATCCTCAATATGCTGGACCTGGCCCACATCCCCCTCCACGCCGCGGACCGCACCGGCCTGACCCCGCTGGTCATCGCCGGCGGTACCGCCATGTACAACGCCGAGCCCCTGGCCGACTTCATCGATCTGGTCAGCCTGGGCGAGGGCGAGGACGTCACCGTGGAGCTGGTGGAGCTCCACCGCCGCGCCCGCCGCGAGGGCTGGAGCAAGGCCGATTTTCTCCGCGCCGCTGCCCGACTGGACGGTATCTATGTCCCGTCCCTTTACGATGTGACCTATCACGACGACGGCACCGTGGCGTCCATCACGCCCCGCGACGGCGCGCCCGCTGTTGTCATCAAACGCATCGTCCACGACATGGACAAGTCCTATTTCCCGGTAAATACCATCGTCCCCTCCACCGAGATCGTCCAGGACCGTGTCACCCTGGAGCTGTTCCGGGGCTGCATCCGCGGCTGCCGCTTCTGTCAGGCGGGCTATGTCTACCGCCCGGTCCGCAATCGCAGCCGCGACCTCTGCGCCGACTACTGCGTCCGTTCCTGCGACGACACCGGCTATCAGGAGGTCACGCTCTCCAGCCTTTCCACCAGCGACTACCCGCCGCTGACGGACCTGTGCGACGAGCTGGAGCCCTTCTGCGATGCCCGCCATGTCAGCCTGTCCCTGCCCAGTCTCCGCGCCGACAACTTCTCCATGGACCTGATGCAGCGGCTGGCCAAGGGCCGCAAGACCGGCCTGACCTTCGCGCCGGAGGCCGGCACCCAGCGCCTGCGGGACGTCATCAACAAGAATGTCACGCTGGAGGACCTGCTGCAAAGCTGCCGCACGGCCTTCGCCGGCGGCTACAGCGCCGTGAAGCTCTACTTCATGCTGGGCCTGCCCACCGAGACGGATGAGGACGTCCTGGGCATTGCGGACGTGGCCGCTCGTGTCATGCACGCCTGGCGCGAGAGCGCCCAGAACAAGCAGCGGGGCGTCCGCATCACCGTCTCCACCAGTTGGTTCGTGCCCAAGCCCCATACCGCCTTCCAGTGGGAGCCGCAGATCTCCAAGGCCGAGTACGAGCGCCGTGTGGCCCTGCTCCGCGACGCCATCAAGACCAAGACCGTCACCTACAACTGGCACGACTCCGACACCAGCTTCCTGGAGGCCGTCCTGGCCCGGGGCGACCGCCGCCTGGGAAAAGTGCTGGAAACAGCGTGGCGTAAAGGCGCTCACCTTGACGCCTGGGAGGAGTATTTCTCCCTGGATCGCTGGCTGGAGGCCTTCGACGAATGCGGCCTGGACCCCCATTTCTACGCCAACCGCACCCGGTCCGAGGACGAGCTGCTCCCCTGGAGCATGATCTCCTCCGGCGTGACGCAGGACTATCTGAAGCGTGAGCGCCATCAGGCCTATGCGTCCCTGACCACCCCCGACTGCCGCACCCGCTGCAACGGCTGCGGCGCCAACAAACTTGTAGGAGGGAAGTGCGATGTCTAAGCTCCGTCTCCTATTCATCAAGGAGGCCCAGGCCTCCTATATCTCCCACCTGGACCTGCTCCGCACCTTCCAGCGCGCCTTTCCCCGTACTGAGCTGGACATCAGGCACTCCCAGGGCTACCACCCCCATCCCATCATCTCCATCGTCCTGCCCCTGCCCGTGGGCCAGTCCAGCGACTGCGAGCTCCTGGACTTCGAGGTCACCCAGGACACCGACGGCCGCGGCATCGCCGAAAAGCTCAACACCGGTATGCCCTCCGGTCTCCGCGTGCTGGACTGCTATCCGGCTACCCGCCCCGTCCGCGACCTGGCGTACCTCCGGGCGGACGTCACCTTCGAGTACGACAACGGCGTCCCCGCCGGCGCTGCCGAGGCCCTGACGGCCCTGTTTACCCGCCCGGCGCTGGTCATCCAGAAGCGCACCAAGCGCAAGGACCTGGCCGACGTCGATATCGCTCCCATGATACAGGAAGTACACTTCCTGTCCGGCGCTCATGCCGTTACCGGCACCGTGGTGGTCCAGGCCCAGAACCCCGGCCTGAACCCTCAGCTGCTGGAGAAGGCCATCGCGGCCCACCTGCCGGCGCTGACCCCGGACTTCACCCGTATCCGCCGCCGCGAGCTGCTGGACGCCTCCGGCAACATTTTTCGCTGATGTAGTAAAAAACCCTTGCATTTCTCTGCCATCTATGCTATTCTATCATGGCGTGAAAAGGGCGGTCCTCTGTCGCCGATATCCCGAATGTGCGCGGATATCGCCAAATGGCGGCATGAACACCTATAATTTAGGAGGAAATATCCATGGATCTCATCAAAGCACTGAACGAGAAGCAGCTGAAGGAAGTCCCCCAGATCCTGGTGGGCGACACCGTTCGCGTCCACGTGAAGGTCAAGGAAGGCGCCCGTGAGCGTGTCCAGGTCTTCGAAGGCACCGTCATCGCCAAGAAGCACGGCGGCATCGAAGAGACCATCACCGTCCGCCGCCTGTCCTACGGCGTCGGCGTGGAAAAGGTCTTCCCTGTCCACTCTCCCTCTATCGAGAAGATCGAGACCGTGCGCCACGGCTATGTCCGCCGCGCCAAGCTGTACTACCTGCGCGACCGCGTCGGCAAGGCAGCCAAGGTCCGCGAGAAGCTGTAAGCATCGATCCAAAAGAGAGCATCCACCAAAAGTGGGTGCTTTTCTTTTTCTCCACCCTGTGCTATACTGCAAGGGGTGAGACGATGAACACACGAAATAACAGACATCTTACGCCAAACGCGCAGGTACTTCGCAGAGAGATGACGCGGGAGGAGAGGCTCCTTTGGTATGGCTTTCTGCGCGGCCTTCCCATTACGGTGAACCGTCAGAAAGTGATAGGGCAGTACATCGTGGATTTTTACTGTGCGGCAGCGCGGCTGGTTATCGAGCTGGATGGCTCGCAGCACTACGACACCGCGGGCATAGAGGCGGACAGGGCACGTGATGAAGCATTGTCGGCATTAGGTCTGCGTGTGCTGCGCTATGCGAATACGGATGTGACCTGCCGCTGCGATGAGGTTTGCGCGGATATTCTGCGCCATATAGATGACCGCCGCACCAAAATGCCTTCCCCTTGAGGGGAAGGTGGCGCGCAGCGCCGGATGAGGTGTGCGGCGTTAGCCGCCGGCCTTCTCCTTGAGAGGTTGGTACCATCGCCGCCGCAGGTACCAAATTGCCTTCCCCTTGAGGGGAAGGTGCCCCGCGACGGGGCGGATGAGGTGGCGGAATATCCGACTGGTTTTGTAAGATTTTTCAGGAGGTGTCCCATGCAAATCGACAATCTGAGCTGGTTCCCCGGTCACATGACTAAGACCAAGCGCATGATCTCCGCCGAGATCAAGAATATGGACGCCGTCTGCGAGATCGTGGACGCCCGCATCCCCCTGTCCTCCCGCAACCCGGACGTGGACGAGCTGACCGCCGGTAAGCCCCGGCTCATCGTCCTCAACCGTGCCGACCAGGCCGACCCGGCCGAGACCCGCCGCTGGACCCAGTATTTCCGCGCCCAGGGCTATGCCGTGCTGGAGGCCAACGCCAAAAACGGCGTGGGTACCGAGAAATTCTCCGCCGCCGTCCGCGAGCTGCTGCGGGATAAGCTGGCCGCCGCCGCGGCCAGAGGCCAGGTGGGCAAGGTGGTCCGTGTCATGGTCCTTGGTGTCCCCAATGTGGGCAAGTCCACCTTTATCAATAAGGTGGCCCACCGCAAGACCGCCCGGGCCGAGGACCGTCCCGGTGTCACCCGTTCCAAGCAGTGGGTCCCCGTGGACCCCACGCTGGAGCTGCTGGACACCCCCGGCATCCTCTGGCCGAAGTTCGACGACCCGGAGGTTGGCAAGCGTTTAGCCTTTACAGGAGCGGTGAAGGACGATGTGCTGGATATCGAAGAGCTGGCCTGCTATCTCATGGACTATTTGGCCGCCCACTACGCCGATACCCTCACCGAACGCTATAAAATAGAGGTGGAGCCCGGCGACACCGGCTACGAGCTGCTGGAGAAGGCCGGGCGTAAGCGCGGGTTTCTCATGCGCGGCGCCCAGGTGGACACCGAGCGCATGGCCCGCATCCTGCTGGACGAGTTCCGCGCCGGCAAGCTGGGCCGCTTCACCTTGGAGACGGCACCCACGGAGGAGGTAACGCCATGAATTGTCCCGTTTGCGGAAAAGAGATGGAGCAGGGTAAGCTCCTGGCCTGCGGCAGCCGCGGTCTGTACTTTCTGCCGCCGGACGGCGATGCCGATGCCCTGATCCTGACGAAGAAATACATCACCGGTCAGAACGGCATCGTGCTGGACGGCTGGCACTATTCGACGGGGTTTGCCTTCAGCGAAACGGAGCTCCCCGCCTCCGTCTGCCGCGCGTGCAGGAAGATATTAGTGGAGTATTGCTGATATGGAAGATCTGAGCTACGAACAGCAGGCCCATGACGCTGGCTATGCCCTTGTCTGTGGGGTGGATGAGGCCGGTGCCGGTCCGCTGATGGGACCTGTTTACGCCGCCGCCGTTATTCTCCCAGAGAAGTTCGAGCTTCCCGGCCTGAACGACTCCAAAAAGCTGACGGAAAAGAAGCGGGAGGCCCTTTTCCTGCGGATACAGCAGCAGGCCCTGACCTGGTCCGTGGCCTCCGTCTCCGCCCGTGAGATCGACGAGACGGATATCCTCTCCGCCCGCATGAAGGCCATGCAGCTGGCCATCGATGGTCTGGCACCACGGCCGGACTTCGCCCTCATCGACGGCAACCGTGACCACGGTAAGTTCGCTGCTGTCACCACGCCCCACCGCTGTATCGTGGGCGGTGACGCGCACGCCGCCTCCATCGCCGCCGCCTCCATCCTGGCCAAGGTCAGCCGTGACCGCTATGTCATCGACGTGCTGGATAAGCAGTACCCGGAGTATCAGTTTGCAAGGCACAAGGGCTACGGTACAAAGCTGCATTACGAAATGCTGGATAAGTTCGGCCCATGCGCGGAACATCGTATGTCCTTCCTGAAAAAATGGTCCGCCGGTGGGCGGACATAAAGCGTTTTTCACGGCATGGCACAGAGCATCTACAGAATATTCACATAAGGTACAGCCCGGATACCGAGCAGATACAGATCCGGTATAAAAAAAGTAGAGACAAGGTATCAGAAACGTTTAAACAAAATACAGTGATCTGCACAGAAAATAGCGGGATTTTTTCCTGTGCAGACCGCGTCGAAAAAGGGGGGTTAACGATGAGCCGTTCAGAAGGTGTTTGGGGCGAGGCTCTGGTGGCCGACTATCTCCGGGAAAAAGGGTATAAGCTGGTGGCACACAGCTACCGCTGCCGCTTCGGCGAGATCGACCTGATCGCCTGGGATAAGAGCGTCCTCTGCTTCGTGGAGGTCAAGACCCGCACCAATACGCAGATGGGCCTGCCCCGGGAATACGTCACCGCCGGCAAACAGGCCCGTATCCGAAAAACCGCGCTCTTTTACCTCTGCGACAACGGCCTGGATTGCCCCGCCCGCTTTGATGTGGCCGAGGTCTACGCCGCCGCGCCCGGGGATGAAAAAAGCGTCCGTATCGTGTATGTAGAGGATGCCTTTCAGTGACAGAAATTGGAAAGAAAACCGAAAAAACAGGGGGCACAGCCTGCCTTCACTGCTGTAAGAAAGGAATATTTTTGTGACGGAAATACAGAATATACCGTATTTTGACGGACATTGTGATACGATATGGCGCTGCATGAAAAGAGAGGCGGTGCCGGACTACGGCGCTACGGAGGACGAGTGCCGTGCCTACTTTTCCGCCTGCGCCGCCCTGCGGGAAAACAGGGGCCACGTGGACCTGCTCCGTGGTCAACACTACCGGAAACGCGCTCAGTTTTTTGCCCTGTACGACGATGTACGCGCGCTGCCCCCAAATACCGCATGGACGAAACTTCGTGAAATGTACGATTGGTTCCTTTCCCAAATACAGGAAAATTCCGACCTGGTTTCACGCTGCAAAACCGGCGCGGAGGTGGACGCTGCAGCTGCCCAACACCGAACCGCCGCGCTCTTGAGCGTCGAGGGGGCCGACCTGCTGGACTGTGCCCTGGATCACCTGGAAACCGTGGCCTCCTGGGGCGTCCGACTGATCAATCCGGTCTGGAACAACGCCAATGTCCTCTCAGGCTCCTGCGCCGATGAGCCTGACCGCGGATTGTCTGTTTATGGTCGTGAATTCGTTGCAAAAATGTATGAATACGGAATATTTGCAGATGTTTCTCACATATCTGATGCCGGTTTCTGGGACGTGATACAGGCGGCGAAAGGTCCCGTCGTGGCCTCTCATTCCAACGCCCGCGCCCCCGGCCTGTGCCCGCACAGACGAAATCTTACCGATGATATGTTCCGCGCCGTCCGCGATACCGGCGGCGTGGTCGGCATCAATCTCTACCTCGATTTCGTAGGCGGCGGCCACATGGACGATCTCATTGCCCACATCGAGCATTTTCTCTCACTTAGCGGCGAGTCGACAGTTGCCATCGGCGGCGACCTGGATGGCTGCGAGGCCCTGGCTGCCGGTATGACCGGCGTGCAGGACGTGGCTAAGCTCTATCAGGCGTTGGAGGAGAGGGGGTATCCCCAGTCGCTGCTGGAGGATATTTTCTGGAACAACTGGCGAAGGATATTGTGAAGTGATATCGCATTACATATACTGAAAATAAAGAGAGGAGGGGACCTGTGGCACTCTATACCATCGGCGATCTGCACCTGTCCCTGGGCAGCGACAAGCCCATGGATATCTTCGGCGACCGCTGGCAGAATTATGTGGAGAAGATACAGCGCGGCTTCTCGGCGGTGACAGAAAATGACACCACCGTGCTCTGCGGCGATCTCAGCTGGGGTATGAGCCTGGAGGAGTCACTGAACGACTTAACGTTCATCCACAACCTCCCGGGCCGCAAGGTATTGATGAAGGGTAACCACGATTACTGGTGGAACACCGCCGCCAAAATGCAGCGCTTTTTTGACGAGCACGGGCTCTACTCCCTGGAGATACTGCACAACAACTGCCTGCATTATAACGATATATCGCTATGCGGCACCCGCGGCTGGTTTTACGAGCTGGACAACCAGGGCACACACAACGAAAAAATGTTAGCGCGAGAGGTAGGAAGACTGGAAGTATCATTGAAAATGGCGGGAGAAAGTTGTGAAAAGATATGTTTTCTGCATTACCCGCCTTTGTATCAGGGCTATGAATGTCCGGAGATACTGCGCCTGCTGCAGCGCTACGGCGTTAAGGAGTGCTATTTCGGCCACCTCCACGGCGCCGCCCAGAAGCGTGCGCTGGAGGGCCGCCATTACAACATGGAATTTCATCTGGTGGCCGCTGATTACCTGGATTTTACCCCTGTCAAGATTTGCGATTGATCACTAATTCCTGCGACATACAGAAATCTGAAAAAACAGGGAAAAAACTAAAAAAAATAGTGGAAATTTCCGTAACTGTCTGCTATGATACTATATTGTATGGACATCGGCACAACAACCTGTCCATGCGGAACGGAGGAAATAACAAATGACTGTGAAAAGCTGCGAGAAACTGGAAAAGAGCAGGGTCGCACTGACCATCGAGACGAGCGCCGAGGAATTCGAGGCCGCCGTCAACAAAGCGTATCTGAAGATGCGCGGTAAGATCAACGTACCCGGCTTCCGCGTGGGTAAGGCCCCCCGTAAGATCATCGAGAAGATGTACGGCGCCGAGGTCTTTTATGAGGAAGCCGTGAATATCATTCTCCCCGACGCCTATGAGGCCGCCGTGAAGGAGCAGGAACTGAACGTTGTCGGCTATCCCGAGGTGGAGCTGGAGAGCTGCACCAAGGACGGTGTGGTGTTCAAGTGCACCGTGGCCATATACCCTGAGGTGAAGCTGGGCCAGTACAAGGGCCTGGAGGCGCCTAAGGCGGAGGTCAAGGTGGCTGCTGCCGATGTGAACGCTCGGCTGAAAGAGATGGCGGACCGCAACAGCCGTCTGGTCTCCGTGGATCGCGCCGTGAAGAAGGGCGACACCGCGGATATCGATTTTGAGGGCTTTGATAATGGCAAGGCATTCGATGGCGGCAAGGGCGAGAACTTTGATCTGGAGATCGGCTCCGGCAGCTTTGTCCCCGGTTTCGAGGACCAGCTGATCGGCATGAAGGCCGGCGAGGAGAAGGATATCGACATCACCTTCCCCGAGAACTACACCCCTGAGCTGGCCGGCAAGCCCGTGGTCTTCCATGTGAAGATCAATGAGGTCAAGGTCAAGGAAGTCCCCGCCATTGATGACGAGTTCGCCAAGGATGTGTCCGAGTTCGACACGCTGAAGGACCTGAAGGCCGATATCAAGAAGAAGATGACCGCCGAGCGCACCGAGGCTGCCCAGCGCGCCTTTGAGGACGTGCTGATGGCCAAGGTGGCCGAGGGCGTCGAGGCTGAAATCCCCGCCGAGATGGTGGAGCTGCAGGCCGCCCAGATGACCGAGGGCTTCAAGCAGCAGCTGGCCTCTCAGGGCATCCCCTTCGACCAGTATCTGAAGATGACCAATACCACCGAGGCCGACTTTACCAAGCAGGCCTACGGCCCTGCCGAGCAGCAGGTGAAGATGGACCTGGCCGTCAAAGCGATCATCGATGCCGAGAAGCTGGATGCCACCGACGACGAGGTGGAGGCCGAGATGAAGAACGTGGCCGACAAATACGGTATGGATCTGGATACCGTGAAGAAGTATCTGCGCCCCGAGGAAGTGAAGGAGCAGGTCATCCGTGAGAAGGTCATCAAGGTCGTGGCGGACAGCGCCAAGGCTGTGGCCCCCGCTGAGGAGAAGGCCGAGCTGGAGGCCGAGGGCGAGATCGTGGAGAAGCCCGCCAAGAAGCCTGCCGCCAAGAAGACGACGAAGAAGGCTGAGGGTGAGGAGAAGGCCGAGAAGGCCCCCGCCAAGAAGCCTGCGGCCAAGAAGACCGCCAAGAAGGACGCGGAGTAATTCGCTGTATACAAGAGAGAAAAGCCGGCGCGGCGGGGTGAAAACATTTCCCCCGCCGCCGCGGGCTCTTATGAAAAACACAGTCGGGTGGGTATAATCAGGCATCTATCATACAGGAGGTATTTTTTATGAGCTTAGTCCCTTATGTTGTGGAGCAGACCAACCGCGGTGAGCGTTCCTATGACATTTTCTCCCGCTTGCTCAACGACCGTATCGTATTCCTGGGCGAAGAGGTGAATGATACCACCGCCAGCCTCGTCGTGGCACAGCTTCTCTATCTCGAGGCGCAGGACCCCGACAAGGATATTCAGATGTATATCAACAGCCCCGGCGGCAGCGTGACCGCCGGTATGGCCATTTATGACACCATGCAGTACATTAAGTGCGACGTGTCCACCATCTGCATCGGCATGGCCGCCAGCATGGGTGCGTTCCTGCTGTCCAGCGGTGCCAAGGGAAAGCGCATCGCGCTGCCCAACGCGGAGATCATGATCCACCAGCCCTCCGCCGGTACCCAGGGCAAGGTCACGGATATGGAGATCGATGTGGAGCATTTCCTGAAGATCAAGCAGCGCCTGAACAAGATCATGGCGGAGAATACCGGCAAGACGCCGGAGCAGATCAAGACGGATTCCGAGCGCGACAACTGGATGATCGCGGAGGAGGCCCGGGAATACGGTCTGGTGGATAAGGTCATTTATAAGAGGTAAAAACGAATGGCAGAAGATAAGAAGGCCCTGCGCTGCTCGTTCTGCGGCAAGCCGGAGAGTCAGGTCCATCGCATGATCCAGGGTCCCGGTGTCCGAATTTGCGACGAGTGCGTCCAGCTGTGCATGGATATCCTGAACGACGGCTACACCACGGCCGCCGACGGTATAGACAGCATGGACGAGCTGCCTACGCCCAAGGAGATACACGACGTGCTGGACCAGTATGTTATCGGGCAGGAGGCAGCCAAGGTGGCGCTGTCCGTGTCGGTGTACAACCACTACAAGCGCATTTATTTCGGCGGCGACGAGGATGTGGAGCTGCAGAAAAGCAATATCCTGATGATCGGCCCTACCGGCTCCGGCAAGACGCTGTTTGCCCAGACGCTGGCGCGGGTGCTGAAGGTCCCCTTTGCCATTGCCGATGCCACCACACTGACCGAGGCCGGCTATGTGGGTGACGACGTAGAGAATATACTGCTGCGCCTTTTGCAGGCGGCGGATTTCGACGTAGAGCTGGCCGAGCGGGGCATCATCTACGTGGATGAGATCGACAAGATCGCTCGGAAGAGCGAGAATACGTCCATCACCCGCGATGTGTCCGGCGAGGGCGTGCAGCAGGCGCTGCTGAAGATATTGGAGGGTACCGTCGCCAATGTGCCGCCCCAGGGCGGGCGCAAGCACCCCCATCAGGAGTTCATCCAGCTGGATACCAGCAACATCCTGTTTATCTGCGGCGGCGCCTTCGACGGTCTGGAAAAGATCATCGAGGACCGCGTGGGCAAGCGCAGCATGGGGTTTGAGAATGCGGTGCAGAGCAAAAAAGAGCGCCATACCGGCGAACTGTTCCAGCAGGTCCAGCCCCACGATCTGCTGAAGTTCGGCATCATCCCCGAGTTGGTAGGCCGTATGCCGGTCATCACCGCCCTGCAGGGGCTGACCCGGGAGGATCTGGTGCGGATACTCACCGAGCCGAAGAACGCGCTGGTGAAGCAGTATCAGAAGCTGCTCAGCTACGATGGTGTGGAGCTGCATTTCGATCAGGACGCGCTGGAGGCGGTGGCGGACACCGCGCTGGCACGGAACATCGGCGCGCGCGGTCTGCGGGCGGTGATGGAGGGACTGCTGACCAAGGTCATGTACGATGTGCCCTCCGACCCCACCATCAGCGATGTGACCATCACAAAGGCGTGTGTGGACGGGGATGCTGAGCCCACGGTGCTGCACGACCCGGAAAAGGTGGCGCAGCGCGCTAAATTCAAGACCGGCACGGCGGAGAAGACCTCCACCGCCCCGGCGTCTTAACAGAGACTCAGACTGCCGGAAAAGCCAAGGCTTTTCCGGCAGTTCGGATACTACCCTTTTCCCAACGCCCGCCGTCCGGCGGGAGAAAGGAGGCAACTATGGAAACGATTACCCGGAACATTCCGGTGCTGGCTCTGCGCGGCCTGACGGCTTTCCCCGGGCAGACGGTGTCCTTTGACGCGGAGCGCGATATCTCCATCTTCGCTCTGGACAACGCCATGGAGAATGACCGCCGGCTGCTGGCGATGACGCAGAAGGACCTGTCCACGGCGGAGCCGGGAGAGGAGGATCTGTACACCATCGGCACGGTGTGTCATATTTTGCAGATCATCAAGACCTCGGACACTACGGTGCGTGTCATCGCGGAGGGTGAGAGCCGGGCACGGCTGCACCGCCTGTGGCAGAAAAAACCGTTTTTGCAGGCACAGGCCGAGCTGCTGCCGGAGATGGCGGCCCGCCATACGGCCCGCAGCGAGGCACTGATACGCCGAACCTATGTGCTCTTCGGTGAATACCGCGAGCTGGCCAACGGCATCGGCGAAGACTTCGCCGCCGCGGTGCTGGACTGCGGCGATACCGGCCGTCTGGCCGACCTAATCGCCCAGAATATCACCCTGCGGCACCAGGACCGCCAGCGGGTGCTGGAGGAGCTGCACCCGGATAAGCGTCTGCGTATCGTCAACGATATCCTGACCCATGAGGTGGATGTCATCTCGCTGGAGAGCGAGATGGAGCAGAAGGTGCGCCGCCGCGTGGCCCAGGTGCAGAAGGACATGATCCTGCGGGAGCAGGTGAAGGTATTGCAGCATGAGCTGGGGGATGACGGCGACGAGGAACTGGAGGAGTACACCGCCAGGATACAGGCGGCGGACCTGCCGGACGAGATACATACCAAGCTGACAAAAGAGGTGGAGCGCCTGGGCAAGCAGCCCTTCGGCAGTGCCGAGGCATCTGTGATACGCAACTATCTGGATGTGTGCCTGGAGCTGCCCTGGCACAAAGTCACCCGGGAGAGGGCGAATGTGGCGCAGGCCCGAAAGATACTGGACAAGGACCACTATGGCCTGGATAAGGTCAAGCAGCGCATTTTGGAGTTTATCGCCGTGCGGCAGCTGAACCCGGACGCCAAGGGCAGGATACTCTGCCTGGTGGGGCCTCCCGGTGTGGGCAAGACCTCCGTGGCCCTGTCCGTGGCCAAGGCCATGAACCGCAAGTGCGTCCGGCTGAGTCTGGGCGGCGTGCGGGACGAGGCGGATATCCGCGGCCACCGCAAGACGTATATCGGCGCTATGCCCGGCCGCATTATCGAGGCCCTGACCCGCGCCGGTACCATGAACCCTCTGCTGGTGCTGGACGAGATCGACAAGCTGGCCAGCGATATGCGGGGCGACCCGGCTTCGGCCCTGCTGGAGGTACTGGATAGTGAGCAGAACGGGGCTTTCCGCGACCACTTCATCGAGCTGCCTGTGGACCTGAGCCGTGTGATGTTCATCACCACCGCCAACACCACGTCCACCATACCCCGTCCGCTGCTCGACCGCATGGAGGTCATCGAGCTGGGCAGCTACACCGACGAGGAAAAGCTGCACATCGCCCGGGAGCATCTGCTGCCTAAGCAGCTGAAGGAGAACGGCATCCGCCGCGGCCAGCTGCGCCTGGACGATGAAGCCCTGCGGGCCATCATCACCGACTACACCAAGGAGTCCGGCGTCCGCACACTGGAGCGCCAGCTGGGCAAGCTGTGCCGCCGCGCCGCCATGCGTTTGGTGGAAACAGATGTAAAGCGCATAGACATTACAGATAAGAGCCTGCGTGAATTCCTGGATACGCCGCCCTATACCGAGGATGCCCGCAGCAAGATCGACCAGATCGGCGTGGTCAACGGCCTGGCGTGGACCGAGGTTGGCGGCGAGCTGCTGGAGGTGGAGGCCGGTGTGATGGACGGCACCGGCAAGCTGGAGCTCACCGGCAATCTGGGCCAGGTGATGCAGGAGTCCGTAAAGGCGGCCTATACCTGCCTGCGGAGTCGTGCCGCCGAGCTGGGCATTGCCCCGGATTTCTATAAGACCAAGGACATCCATGTCCACTTCCCGGAGGGCGCGGTGCCAAAGGACGGCCCCTCCGCCGGCATCGCTATCGCCACGGCTATGCTGTCGGCCCTGACAGGCCGCGCCGTGCGCCACGATGTGGCTATGACCGGCGAGGTGACGCTGCGGGGCCGCGTGCTGCCCATCGGCGGCCTGCGGGAGAAGACCATGGCCGCCAAGCGCAGCGGCATCCGGACCGTCATCATTCCCCGGGAAAACGAGAAGGATCTGGCGGACATCGATCCCGCCGTACGGGAGGCGCTGCGCTTTATCACTGCCGAGACGGTGGACGCCGTGTTTGCCCATGCACTGACCCTGCCGAAAAAAGAGGCGGCGGTGGAGCATCTGGCGGTGATGGGCAGTCCGGCTATGCAGGAGGTGCGTCATGGCGATCAACTTTAATAAGGCGGAGTTCGTGCTCTCGGCCGTAAGGGCGGAGACATTCATCCGCGACGGAAAGCCCCAGGTCACCTTCGCGGGGCGCAGCAACGTGGGCAAGTCCTCCGTCATTAACCGGCTGCTGGGCCGCAAGAATTTCGCCCGGGTGGGCGCTACCCCCGGCAAGACCAGCCAGATCAACTATTTTGACATCGACGGCAGGCTATACTTCACCGACCTGCCCGGCTACGGCTATGCCAAGGTCTCCAAGGAGGAGCGCGACCGCTGGGGCCGCCTGATGGAGCGTTACTTCGCCGAGGAGGGGCTCATTACCCTGGGCGTGCTGATCGTGGATGCGCGGCACAAGCCCACCGCCGATGACGTGACCATGTGCGACTGGTTCAAGGGCACCGGCTGCCCGGTCATTGTTGTAGCCAACAAGCTGGACAAGCTGAAAAAGAGTGAGATCGAGCCAAATCTGACCCTGATCCGCCAGACGCTGACCCTGCCGGAGGACGCGCAGCTGATCCCCTTTTCCGCCGAGAAGGGCACCGGCAAAACGGAGCTCCTGGCAGCCATCAGCGAGATATGCGCCAAATAAAGCAGAACCTCCGGCTCAGCCGGAGGTTTTGTACTTTGCGCGGGGGAGGCGGGGAGATCGTTTCCGTTACTTTCGCGGATGTACGAACTCCGCCAGCGTGGCACTGCTCAGCATCATAGCCGCGTCCAGCCAGCGGGCGGCGTCAGCGTTTCGCCCAGCAGCAGCACGGAGAAAAACACGGCGCTCCGTGTCCCGCCGGCAACGCCGTTGAGTATCACCACGCCGTTCAGGCCGGACAGCAGCAGGGGCGAGAGGTATTTCACATATGGGTATCTTGTGTGCCATAGTGCGGCGCTCCTCTTAGAAAATCGTGGTTTTCGCAAATTGACATTATCATAATACGGTGTTATCCTTGCGTAAAGAGAAAAGTATGCGATCGGGATCCGGCGGCGGAACACTTTTTGCCACTGTGCGCTCACCGAATGAAATGATAAAAAATTTTCAGAGATAAAGAAAGATTTTCAGGAAAAATGCGAAAAAGGACTGTTAACTGTCCTAAACGTATGGTATAATCCAAGGTGAACAAGCAAGCAGCGCGCCGCCGGAGGCGGACGCGGTGACATTTCAAACAGGAGGTTTTGCAAATGGAAACTTACGGACTGGAAAAGCTGGGTATCATCAACGCCAAGGCGGTCTATCGTAATCTGACCCCCGCACAGCTGACCGAGCACGCGCTTTGCCGCGGCGAGGGTACGCTGTCCAACACCGGCGCCCTGGTGGTCAAGACCGGGAAATACACCGGCCGCAGCGCCAATGACAAGTTTATCGTGGACACCCCTGCCGTCCATGACGACATCGCCTGGGGCAAGGTGAACCGTCCTATCGAGAAGGCCAAGTTCGATGCCATCCGCGCCAAGGTCATCGCCTATCTGCAGGGCAAGGAGATCTTTATCTTTGACGGCTTTGCCGGCGCCGATCCCAAGTACACCAAGGCATTCCGCATCGTCAACGAGCTGGCCAGCCAGAATCTCTTTATCCACCAGCTCCTGCGCCGCCCCACGGCCGAGCAGCTGAAGGATTTTAAGGAGGACTATACCATCATCGCCGCCCCCGGCTTCAAGTGCATCCCCGAGATCGACGGCACCCGCAGCGAGGCCGCCATTCTGGTGGACTACGAGGCCCACGAGGTGGTGATCTGCGGCACCCAGTACGCCGGCGAGATCAAGAAGTCCGTCTTCTCCGTGATGAACTATGTGCTGCCCAAGCAGGGCGTATTCCCCATGCACTGCTCTGCCAACATCGGCAAGAACGGCGACAGCGCCGTGTTCTTCGGCCTGTCCGGCACCGGCAAGACCACGCTGTCCGCCGATCCCAACCGTATGCTCATCGGCGATGACGAGCACGGTTGGGCGGACGACTCCGTCTTCAACTTCGAGGGCGGCTGCTACGCCAAGTGCATCAACCTGAGCCCCGAGGGTGAGCCGGAGATCTACAATGCCATCAAGTTCGGCGCACTGGTAGAGAACGTGGTCATGGATCCCGACACCCGTGAGTTCGACTTCGACGACGACTCCCTGGCCGTCAACTCCCGCGTGGGCTATCCCGTGGAATATATCCCCAACGCCGAGCTGTCCGGCATGAGCCCCAGCGTTCCCAAGACGGTCATCTTCCTGACCGCCGATGCCTACGGTGTGTTGCCCCCCATCAGCAAGCTGGATAAGAACCAGGCCATGTACTACTTCGTCTCCGGCTTCACCTCCAAGGTAGCCGGCACGGAGATCGGCGTCACCGAGCCTGTGCCTACCTTCTCCACCTGCTTCGGCGAGCCCTTCCTGCCCCTGGATCCCTCTGTCTATGCCGCCATGCTGGCCGACAAGGTGGAGAAGGCCGGCGCGAAGGTTTATCTGGTCAACACCGGCTGGAACGGTACCGGCAAGCGCATGAAGCTCAGCTACACCCGCGCTATGGTCACCGCCGCCCTCACCGGTGAGATCGAGAAGAGTGTGTTCGTCACCGATCCTACCTTCGGCGTGCAGGTGCCTACCAGTATCGAGGGCGTGCCCAGTGAGCTGCTGATCCCCGAGAACACCTGGGAGGACAAGGCGGCCTATCAGGCGAGCTGCAAGAAGCTGGCCTCCAGCTTTGTGGAGAACTTTAAGAAATACACCCACATGAGCGACGAGGTCGTGGCCGCCGGCCCCAAGGCGTAAGTACGCTATCGACAAAGGCACCCTGCGAGGGTGCCTTTGCTTTGCTAAAAAAATTCCCCGACATCGTCGGGGAATTTTTTTAAGTAACTTTAAGGTGCATTTCAGCTACCTGCGCTATGCTTATCTCACAGCAGAGGAACGCTTACTTCTTCAGCGCGTTCACAGCCGCCCGCAGGGCGTCCACGTGTTCCTGCTTTGTGGCCCAGCTGGCGCAGAAGCGCACGCCGGAGTGCGTCTCGTCCACACGCTCCCAGTACTCATAGCCGAAGCTTTTGCCCAGAATGGCCAGCTCGTCATCCGACATGATGGGATACTGCTGGTTGGTGGGGGAGTCGAACAGCAGGGGATAGCCCGCGGAGACGAAAATGTCCCGGATCTGATGAGCCATCTCGATGGCGTGGCGGGAGATCTTGAAATACAGGTCGTCGGTGAACAGCGCGTCGAACTGAACGCCCAGCAGCCGGCCCTTGGCCATGCGGCCGCCCCGCTGCTTCATAATAAAGCGGAAATCCTTTTTCAGATTTTCGTTCATGATGACAACGGCTTCGCCGAACAGGGCGCCCACCTTGGTGCCACCGATGTAGAACACATCGCACAGCCGCGCGATCTCTGGCAGCGTCATGTCGCTCTCCTCTGCCATCAGGCCATAGCCCAGCCGTGCGCCGTCAATGAACAGCGGTAGGCCGTACCGGCGGCAGGTGTCATACAGCGCCGTCAGCTCCGCCTTGGTATACAGCGTGCCGCCCTCAGTGGGGTGGGAGATGTACACCATACCGGGCTGGACGATGTGCTCCGTGGACTCATCGTTTCTGTGCCACTCCACATAGTCCTGCACCTGCTGCGCGGTGATCTTGCCGTTGGTGGTGGGCAGGGTGATGACCTTATGGCCCGTGGACTCGATGGCACCGGCCTCATGGCAGTTGATGTGACCGCTGACGGCGGAGATCACGCCCTGCCAGGGCCGCAGGATGGCGGCGATGACGGTGGTGTTGGTCTGGGTGCCGCCCACCAGAAAATGCACGTCGGCCTCCGGGGCCTGGCAGGCGGTCTTGATCTTCTCACGTGCCGCCTCACAGTATTCGTCCTCGCCGTAGCCCACGGTCTGCACCATGTTCGTCTCGGCCAGCCTGACCATGATAGAGGGGTGCGCGCCCTCCAGATAATCACTGTTGAAATAGATCATTGTGGTTCTCCTTTATCTTTTTGATGGAACGGAGCCGGCGGCTCCGCCGTCTATACGGCAGCCAACATTTCTATTGTAATCCCTGGTTTCTCAGAAGTAAAGAGAAACTGTTACAATTTCATTACATCTTGTCTATATCCCTTGCACTGAACGAAAAAACCTGTTACAATACCCAACGATAAGGAGGCGTGTACCTATGAACGATGCACCCAAGAGAAGATCCCGTGTGCAGCAGGAGCAGCCGGCCGAGCGTACCGGCAGTCGTCACCGCAGCAGAAGGAGCCGCGGCGGCAGAAAGAACGGAAAAGCCCTGTATTACGCCGTTTTGGTGATCCTGGTGGGCGTGCTGGTGTTCTCGTCCGTCAAGATCATTTCGTATCTGAAGGAACAGAAGGACACCGAGAGGATCAACGACAATATCAATCAGGACTTCATCAGTCCGGACAATACCGCCGGCGATACCGATACCGCCGGCGACGGCACCGACGGCGACAGCCAGGAGACGCAGAAGCCTGTCAAGAAGGATGAAGAGAGCATCAAGGTGGACTTCACCGCCATGCAGGCCAAGTACCCCGACGTGGTGGGCTATGTGTACAGCGCCAATACGACGCTGCAACTGCCCATCGTGCAGTCCGCGGACGAGGGCGGCGAGTACTATCTGTACCGCGATATCGACGGCAAGGACAACAAGAACGGCACCGTCTTCCTGGATATCCGCTGCAACTCTGACTTCACCTCTCAGAACAACCTCATCTACGGCCACAATATGAAGACCGGCATGATGTTCGCGTCCCTGATGAACTACAAGAGCCAGAGCTATTACGAGGCGCATCCCTACTTCTATCTGTACACCCCCAACCAGACCTACAAGGTCAACCTGTTTGCCGGTTGTATTGTGGATCATGACGCCGATGTGTATGCCACCTCTCTCAGCGACAGCTATCTCCAGCAGTGTATCAACGAGTCCACCTTCAAGTCCGGCTCCGGTGTGCCCACGGGCAGCATCCTGACCCTGAGCACCTGCGACTACGATTTTGATAATGCCCGCTACGTCCTCATGGGCGAACTGATCCCCGTTAAAAATCCTGCCGACACCAGTAGCGAGGGCTAAAAAATATCGTTATACGAAAAAGACCGCCGAAAGGCGGTCTTTTTTGCTCGCTACAGATAATGCTCTACTCCGTCAGCTCCAACACCACCGGACAGTGGTCACTGCCGGTGATTTCCGGCCAGATATCCGCATTCTTCACCCGGGGCATCAGCCGTGCTGACACGATAAAGTAGTCGATACGCCACCCTGCGTTGTTCTCCCGTGCGTGAAAGCGGTAGCTCCACCAGGAGTACGCCCCGGTCCGCTTTGGATACAGCGCCCGGAACGTGTCCACGAACCCGCTGCTCAGCAGCTGCGTCATTTTGTCCCGTTCCTCGTCGGAGAAGCCTGGGTTCATCCGGTTGGACTGGGGATTTTTCAGGTCGATCTCCTGATGGGCCACGTTCAGGTCCCCGCAGTACACCACCGGCTTTTTGGCGTCCAGTTCCAAGAGGTATTCCCGCAGGTCGTCCTCCCACGCCATCCGGTAGTCCAGCCGTGCCAGCTGGTCCTTGGAATTGGGCGTGTAGCAGCACACCAGAAAGAAATCCTCGTACTCCGCCGTGATGACCCGTCCCTCATGCCGGTGGATATCCTCGCCAAAGTCGTATGTCACCGCCAACGGCTCCCGTCGGGTGAAAACAGCCGTGCCGGAATATCCGGCCTTGTCGGCGCTGTTCCAGAATCGGTGATAGCCCTCCAGCTCAAACTGCGCCTGCTCCGGCCGCATCTTCGTCTCCTGCAGACAGATGACATCCGCGTCCGCAAGGGCGCAGAAGGCCAGGAAACCTTTATTCAGACAGGTCCGCAGCCCGTTCACATTCCATGAGATCAGACGCATAGGTGTGTTCCTCCGCTGTTTTTCATCAGCATACCACAACTTTTGTCGTGGTACAACCAAAACCTCCGGCGCAGCCGGAGGTTTTGGCGTATTTGTAGTTTTTGGCCACCTTTGGGGTCGTATCATTCCCACTCGCTCCCGTCAAGCCTGTTCTAAACAAGCCTGTTTAGGGGATTTAGCGCAGATTATTTGTATTACTTTCATTATTCAGGTAGTACAGGCTATCTGATTTTTTGTTGCCATGGTGTTGCCAGTAATACGCTATAAAAAGTAACCAGCGTAGTATCATGGCATTCCTCTTTCTTCTCTCAATTGAATTACCGAATCCCTTAGCTCTTCAAGACTTTTTTCAAAATAATCGTAGCTATCCCCATATTCAATTAATGATACATTGTATGTATTTTTCCAGTGCTTGATCAATTGTGGGCTATTTCCAGATTTACTTAATAGATAATGGGGACATGATGTATTAGCGGTATTATGTAAAAATTGTAATAGCAAATTAATATCCGGATCCTGCAAACTATATCCCAGAAACACAATAGTATGGGTGAGGAATAAAGATGACAGTAATCGATAAAATTCTGGATATTCTTCCTGCGCTCCATAATACTGTTGCGCAGTAAATACTATTTTTTCTGTATCGTCAATACTACCATGTGCTTTAATAATAATGCTTTCCGGAGATTTGATACAACCAATTATTGATTTGGTCTGTGTGTAATCAAATGTCATGCATCCCTGCAAATCAGAACAAGCATTTTCATACAGCTTATCAAAATTAGTTGTTATGACAATCTTGCTATCAAGATCTTTAATGAGCCTGTGTACATTGGAAGGTGTATAACCTTTCCGCAAATACATTTCTTTCAAATAATTGCTATACTCCCCAGGGTCACACAAATCATATATTGTCTGTAACGCTAGCAAATAATTATTTTCAGCTAACATTTTCTCTACGAATTCCTTATCTTGTGCAGATGGGTGCTTCATCAAACTTTTAATATTATTAAGAAACACAGACCATGTTTCTGGTGATTGTCCTTCACCATTTTTAGCTGTTGCAGAGACTCCAGATCCTATGAATATCACACATCGTCTATATGCTAATTCTTCGACTAAATTAGCAGGCCATATTTCACTCACCTTTTATTCCCCCACATTTCTTATGAAATTCTCTGCAACAGTATCCAAGTATTTTTTGTATGTTTCAACACTACTGCTTTGATTTCCGCGTACACCTGTTGAATAGTCCAATTCAAAAATTGGTGTATTAGATGTTTGAGATAATGGAACGACACTATAAATATAAGGAATATCTCCCAACTTCAATTCATCTGTCCTTATGCCACTCTTAGCAAATCCATAGAGAAATTCTATGATCTTGTCGTGAAATCCGCCTATAACTTTTTCGTAAGCCCGAGTCGGTCTTTCTCCAGCCTTAAATTTTCTTTTTGAATATTGCTGAATTGAATATCCAATATACCGTGTCATTTCATCAGGATTTGTATTTATCAGGTATTTTTGAAAAAATAGATTTGCCGCTTCTTGCCCATTTGTTTCAACAAAAGTTGAAAGAGCAGATTTATATAATCTAATCCATCTTTCCATCCATTCAGCTATATTAGATATTCCCAAGAGACTAAAAATATCAGAAGCCATAGGTGTTAAAAAGTAATCTGAATTTAATAATGCACTTCTATTTAATGCCCCTAAAGAGGGTCCCATATCTATTAAAATATAATCAAATTCACTATTTTCTTGTTTGAGCTGATTCAGCCAATTAAGTTTTCTCAAGGCACCTTTATCTCCAGACATTGTTTCAGCCCAGCTCTTGCTCATCGTATCATCTATTATTGAAAGTTTGGGATGACCGGGAATCAGTGCAATCTTAAAGTTGTTTTGTGAACGTGTTACCGGAATATCAATATTAACAAATTCGGAATCGCCATCTTCGATTTTGCTAAAGCAGTCATAAATTGTTTTCCTTGTTTCAGGATTCTCCGGGTCATAAAATTCCATCCACATATCCTCGGGCAATATAGCCTGCGTTGCATTAGACTGTGGATCTAGATCTACTAACAATATTTTTTTCTCTTTCGAAATTGATAAATAGCTTGCCAAATTAACAATAGTAGTTGTTTTACCGACGCCGCCTTTATTATTGAAGAATGTAATCACTTTCATATCGCCTACTCCTCCGACAGCCAAAACCCATTTTTTATGCGAATTCTTTTGCTTTCTTCTGTAAACAGATGGTTTTTTTCCTGATAAACCTTGTCCAATTGCACTCTATCCGGTTCAGGATTAAGGAGCCTTTGCTTAATAATTTCACAGTTTCCAAGTTCGCTACCAATCCATTTACGGTTTAACAATTGCGCCACAGCAAATGTGGTTCCACTACCTCCAAACGGATCAAAAACCACATCACCTTCATTTGTTGACATAGTAATAATTCGATCCAGCAGTTTTACGGATAACTCATTGTATTCTCTATTTTTGCTGCTTTTATGTCGAACCGGATATATATCAGTCCAAACATCAGAGACATTAATTCCATGCGGATTCATTTTAGATTTATATCCACCATAATCTTTAATTTCTCCACCACAATGTCTACATATCTGCATAGGAATTCGTTGGTTGTTGAATGTCGTGGCTTTAACTCCTTTCACATAAGAAATCAAGGCATAGTGTGCTGGATATAATCTACTCTGAATTGGCAGACTAAATTTCATGTCAACAGCAATCCAATCCCAAAAAGTTAGCTGCTCTCCAAGATGGGCGGCAATGTAAGTACACCATTTTGGAATATTATAAACAAAGATTCTCCCACCTGGTTTTAGTATTCGAACGCATTGATCTAACCATTCGTATGTCCAATTGATATATTTTGACATTGTCATATTATCATCAATGCCTGGATCATATGTTTTTCCCAAGTTAAATGGTGGGTCAGCAAATACCAAGTCAACACAGCTTTCAGGCATGGCTTTCATAATTTCAATGCAATCACCATTATATAGTTTTCCGATATCGGTTTCAAAAAAAGGCTTAACCTCTTTTACAGTATTGGGGTCATTAGCCTTTTGTAAAAGCGCAGCTATATGTGAAATATTATCGTAATATGATTTACGATATTCTGCAGGAATATGTCCCATAGCCAACTCAATTTCAAGTTCATTCATTCCCAGAAAATCTATAATAGCATTCTTAAATGCAGGCTTATCTGGGAGAAAAGATGTTTGCTGCAAGCAAATAAGTGTCGCTTTAGAAATTTTTTGAGCACTAAAAAATGAGAACATATCTTCGGTTGTCATATTTCTTTCTTTACTCCTGCTAATAATCAAATCATAAATTGAAAAAAACTGCATAGCAACCTTATCCTCTCATGTAACTTATCGTCTGTAGACTCATAGTCTGCTTTTATTGTACCATATAAGAAAAGTCTAGTCAACAGAAGGGAGAAAACGCATATGCCAAATCGGCAACCAAAAACATTGCGTCAGATTATGGCGGAAAACCTTCGAATTTTAAGATTTGCAGCACACATTTCTCAAGAAGAATTAGCTGAACTGTGTGGCCTCCATCGTACCTATATATCTGATATAGAACGCTGCAATAGGAATATTTCAATTGATAATATAGAAAAAATTGCACAGGCACTACACATAACTGCCTCTGACTTATTAAAAGAGAGGGATGAGCAAAATGAAGATAGCTAAGTTGTATGTTTCCGAGGTAGCACAAAGTCTTATTGAAACAAATGATATGGCAGCCCAAGCCTTTGAAGAGGTCCGCTCCTCTATATTAGACAATGTTACATCGAGTTCTGATCATTTCATCCTTAACTGTACGCATAAAAACTGTAATGGTGTAGTTCCCGTTAAAGAAAGATGTTATGAAATTCTGGAAGAAAAATTTGGGTGGTATAGAGAAAAGCCTCTTACATATTTTCATAAAGATGCGCAAAAAGGCGGCCCCATAGATGTCTATAAGGAGTTTCAGAAAAAACATTGTATTTTTAGAGCTGGATTAGAATTTGAAACAGGTAATATCTCATCCGCCCATAGATCTATGAACAAGCTCTGTGTTGGCATTAAAAAAGGCGAACTAGATCTTGCTATGCTCATGATGCCTATCAAAAAAATGTCTTTTTATCTAACTGACAGAGTTTCAAATTATGAAGAGTTGGAGCCCTACTTCCTTTTGCTGGATGACATCCCCTTTGTTGTATTCGGCTTTGATGCAGAAGAATATAGCAAGGATGCTCCACTTCTTCCCAAAGGTAAAGATGGAATGTCTCCCCGCACAATTCGAAAATGGCAGTTGAAGTAAACCACACAAAATTTGTCTCCTTTTTATTGAAGTAACTTAATTTCTTTAGAACTTTGCATATTCTCCATACAGGCAGGTAAATGCTCCTGCGGGCGGCTGTGGCTAATGCGGTCTTATACTCGTCCTTTCAGTCCGTTTCTCTTGGCAAGGTCACTTGCTGCCTGTCGGCGCGTATCCGAATACGGAGAGGTCAATCGGACAGCGAAGCGCCTGCGGTCAATCTCAAAGGTCAGACCGCCCTGTTCATCATCGTCGGTCTGCCTGCACAAATCGGGATGCTCTGCTGCATACTGTGTCAGCCGCTTTTTGAGCGCGGTATTATGCGTCTGAATTTCGACGGCTTTGCTGGCTTCGTCAAAATAGATGCAGGTCGTTTTCTGCCGTTTAGTCAGTCCAGTTTTCATATTGCCTCCATTTCTGCCTGCCCTGCAAAAACAGGCGCATTTTCAAGATTTTTTGTCAGTTCTACACCTGCAAAAGCAGGGTGACTTTTGAATGGGGAGCGCCCAAATGATACGCGGCTCGATCTGGACGCTCCCATTCGGTAAAATCCGTTTTTCTCAGCTCAACACGGCATCAGCGGGCATCGTCCCGCATTGCCGTTTTTTCTCTGCGCGGATGGAAGAAATGCCAGAGGTTATTGCGCTGGATCACGTTCTCATAGCGTTGCACTTTTCCGCGAAGCTCTGCGTTCTCGCGTTCCAAGTCTGGTGTACGGAGCTTGCTGCGAACGGATTTGTACTCGGAAAGCTCCTGCTTCAAACCGGCGATCTCTGCCTTGAGTTTTGCAATCAGCCTGTTTGCCGCATCCAAAGCCTTTTGCAACTTGGATTCCTTTTTCTCTGACGCAGCGTACTTCTTCGCCGCCGTTGCCAGCGATTCATACTCAGAACGCTCCAATATCACCTTGGAGGACAGCGGGACGGGCTTTGCCTCAATCTTTTCGATGGCTGCCACATCGACCTGCTGATTCTGAATTTTTTTGATCTGCTTGCCGAGCGTCGCTGCCTGCTGCTCCTGCTGTCGGTTCTGCTCCGTGAGTTCTGCCAGCCGTGCCTGCTCCCGCTGCACCTTGAACTGCGTCACTGTCAGGTGTTCCTCGGAGCTGCCGCGTTCGCCGCGCTCCACATCGTCGTACCCGGCGTCGCGCATATACCGGAAGAAATCATCCTGCAAAACGCTGTAGGATTTTTTGAGAACGGGCTTGCCCTTGGTGCTCAGAATCGGATCGCCGTTCTCGTCCAGCGCGGGCTTGGAAGCCCACTTTTTACTCATGCTGACCTGCTGGATTATCTCCTTGACCGTGCCGCGAAGCGACTCATTCTTGCAGCGCTTTGACCACAGGATTTGCTTTTCTACGACGGGAAGATAGACTACATGAAGGTGGTAGTGATACACGTCTTGTCCTAGCGCGTCGGACATGGCGCGGTTGCGCTCGTCGGCGTGCATGACTGCCGACAGGATGTACTGCTCACCGCCGACGATTTTGATTGCAGCTTTGTAGGCATCGGCGTAAAATTGTTTTGCAAAGTCATAGCCGCCGTGGTTGAAGAAGTACGCGGAATTAACGTCGAAGATCAGCTCTCCGAATTTCTCAGCATCCGCTTTCAGACCGCGTGTGGAGATCACGCCGTCAGAGCGCATCTGCTCGAACATCTCCTTGTACCCGGCGGTTGGTGTTTTGAAATGGACGTTGTATGGCGTCCGTTCAGGAACGATGTCCTGATTGACATACGATGATTTTTCGCGCTCGTTGTGTGCTTGCGCGTTGCCGATGTCTGCGTCTTTCATTCTTGCGTTTCTTGCGCTGGTACGGTGAATACCGTCGCCTCTTGCCATAGGCAGGTTACCTCCTGATTTCAGATTGTGCAGGATGGGGCAGTTTTCGGGGTAGCACTTCTGCGGAAGTGTAATAACCCACTATGATACTTTCATCCTGCGGCTGCAAAGTATCGTGGGCTCTCCGAGGGGGTATGCGGCTTCTGTGGAAGCCTCTGCCGGTTTTGCGACTTGCAGTGTGGATACAAACCGCAAAAACCGGCGTGGTCAGCAGCTTATTTGCAGGCGTCCTCTGCGCATAATCTTCTGCCCACATCCATCTCAAACTCTGCGGATTTTTTCGATGGGGACGAGGGACGCGAGGGGATAGCAGCCAATGCGCTGCCTTGTCTGCCAGCAACAGGAGCGTGACACGCTCCTGTCACAGCTCCCATGGAGGAACAGTCCACCGATAGCTCTGCGGAACGCCGCGCCGGTCAAGGTATTCCTGCCGTGCCTGCTCCCGTTCTTCCTTGGTCGGTGCCGTCTTATACCGGGAATAGAGCTGCCGGTTCAGCATGGCGTCGAGCTTCTGCTCCAAGCCCTGACGGATTTCTTCTTCGTAGTCATCCTCGCCCCGCAGATGGTACATGGCGAGGTCGAGAAACAGGTCATAGGGGATTTGCACGGATTTCATCTTGTTTCGCTCCTTTCCGCGACGGTCGCAATGATTGCGACGGTTGTTTTGGCGGTATCAGATTTACCGTTGCAACCGTCGCAGCCGTCGCGCGGCTTATTTGCTTTCAGTATCATAGGTCAGCGTGATACGCCGCCCTTCGTGCCGAACCTTGTTCTCATAGCGGACATGGTATTCATCCAGCAGCCTGCCGGATTTTACATTCAGATACTTGCTCAGCGCATTTGCCGCCATGCCGACATGGACGGCATCGGCAAGCGCAGAGGGCGAGCCTGTCCATACCGGCTGTTCTGCGGACACCAGCCTTGAAACGGATTCCAGAACATGATCGGGCGGCTCTTTGTGCAGCTCGTTTTCTACCTTTTCAAGATTCCAGATCTGCGTGTCGGCATCCTTTTTCAGATAGAGAATCTGATCCTGCTGGTCGCGCCCCACGACGTCGATGGTTGCCTCCAATGCCGTGCGTTTTTTCTTCTGCATGAGAAGCGACCCGTCCGCACAACCGAGCAATCCTGTTGTACCGGAGATCATTTCGAAGCTGTCACCGGCAGGCTGCTTGCGGGTGTGGTGAACAGTCAGAACGCAGATGCAGTGCTTGTCGGCAAATTGCTTGAGCCGACCGATGATCTCATAATCGCTGGCGTAGCTGTACGCCTCGCCGCCGACCTCGCGGATTTTCTGCATGGTGTCAATGATAATGAGTTTGGTGTCGGGATGTTCCCGCACGAAGTTCTCAAGCTGCTCGTCCAGCCCGTTTCCAATCTTGCCCGCCGCGGTTGCAAAGTGCAGCCGGTCGGTGTCGTTGACGCCGTACATCATGAACATACGGCTCTGGATGCGCTGAAAATCATCTTCCAGAGCGAGGTACAGCACCGTACCAGGATGGACTTCGTAGTCCCACAGCGCTTTGCCCGTGCTGACATGATAGGCGATCTGCGCCACCAGAAATGACTTGCCGATCTTCGGCGCACCTGCGAGGATGTACGCGCCCGCGTAGAGCAAGCCCTCGATAATGGGCGGCCTGCTCTGATATGCGGTCTGGTACAGCTCGGTCATGGAGATCGTGTGCAGGTAATGCGGGTCTGTCAACCGCTGCATCCTACGGTAGATTTCGTCCAGACTTTCCGAGTTGTTTTGAAAATCACCGTTGATTTCTCCATCAAAAGCGGATATACTGTTCTCAGTTGAATTGTGAAGCGGCTGCCCATCATCTGCGCCAACAGATGTGTCCGGGGCGGTCGTTTTCTTTTTGCAGAGTTCATTCTCCATAGGCATTTTCCTCCTTCATGCCGTCCATGATGGAGGCGATCATTTCGATCACATCCAGCAGCTCGTCATTTACGCTGCCGCCCGCTTCAATGCGCCGCAGCTCGTCCAGCACGGCGGTAAGCTGGTCGCGCAGTGCCTTGTAAACTCTCGGATTGCCCTGTACTACCACGTCCTTGCAAGTCAGGCGGCGGGTGATGTAGTCCTGCTTCGTCAGCCCGGAGAGCTTGACAAAGGTTTCGATTTGCGCATCTTCCTCCGGTGATACCCGGAAAGCAACAGTCTTGTTGCGCCAGCGGTTGTGGTTGTCTCGGTTTTTCAGTGACATTTTCAATTACCCCTTTCGACGTTCAATTTATCTGCCATTTCCTTCTGCACAGTTGGGAACAGATGCGCGTACCGATAGGTGATCTCCACGCTTTCGTGCCCCACGCGATTGCCGATGGCAACGGCGGAATAGCCCATGTTGATAAGAAGGGAAACGTGGCTGTGCCTCAAATCGTGGATTCTGATGACCTTGACACCCGACGCCTTGCAGCCAAGCGCCATGCCGCGCTTCAAGGCATATTTGGATAGTGGAAAAATGCGGCTGTCCGATTCCAGTCCGTAAAGCTGCTTGAAGTAGTCCTGTATCTCGTCGCAGAGGAAGTCAGGCATCTGGATTACGCGGTTGCTTTTCTTCGTTTTCGGCGTGGTGATAACGTCCTTGCCCTGTAGCCGCTGATAGGATTTATTGATGCGGAGCGTTTTCTTCTCAAAATCAAAGTCCGCAGGGGTCAGCGCCAGCAGCTCGCCCTCACGAATGCCACACCAGTACAGGATTTCAAAGGCGTAGTACAGCATGGGCTTGTCCATCATGGCGTCGATGAATTTGAGGTATTCTTCCTTCGTCCAGAACAGCATTTCCTTCGGCTGCTCGCTGCCCATATTTCCGGCCTTTGCAGCGGGATTGATCTGCAAGCCGTAATACTTGATGGCGTGGTTGAAAATACAGCTCAGTTGGGTATGGACGTTCTTAAGATAGTCCGGGGAATAGCTTTCGCCGCTTGACTTGGTGTGCTGCCGTATCTCGTTCTGCCAGTCGATCACATCACGGGCGGTGATTTCCGAGAGCTTGCGCTTTTTGAAATACGGCAGAATCTTTGTGCGGATGATATGCTCCTTGCTGAGCCATGTGTTGAGCTTCAGTTTGGGCTTGACGTCCTTTTCATAGAGCGCCACAAAGCTTTCGAAGCTCATATTGATGTCAGCCTGCTTCTGCATCAGAAACTCGCGTTCCCATGCCTGCGCCTCTTTTTTCGTGGCAAAGCCGCGCTTCAATTTCTGCTGGCGCTCACCGCGCCAGTCGGTATAGCGAAACTGCACATACCATGAGCCGTTCTTCTTGTCCTTAAACGCTGCCATTCGATTCCCTTCTTTCCTTCGGTTCTCTCGTTCCGTAGAACTTCTCATGGAAGAACTTGCGGTCAATCCTGCCTGCAATGGTGATGCAGCCGGTCTTTCGCAGCTCTTTGTTCAACTCACGAATGAGCTTATACGCATACGGAACCGATACGCCAAGCTCTTCCGCAACTTCATTTACTCTCATAAAAATTTCTCCTGCCATAGGCAAAATACCTTCCTTTCCTGATTTGTGGTTGATTGCTTCGCCGTTCTATCCGCAGGACTCTGACAGGCAACCCTTTTCGGCGCTGTGCCGTTTTCTTTTCTCCTTGGCACGCTCATTTCATCGCCTGCTTCCCCGGAGAAAGTATCCCTTGGACGGTCATTCAGTTTGGCTCTTTTGGATTTCACCCCCCTCTCACCTTACAACGGACATTTTTTCTGCATTTGTTGACTATCCTAATTGTAAAATTTCTATGAATTAAGCTAATATGCTTAGCTTACAGATATTGTACTATACATATAAGTTTAAGTCAAGCGGCTTGCAGGAAAATATTAAATAAATTTGCTTAGATTTTTCTTGACGAAATTAAACATATCTGCTATACTCGTTATCAAAGACAACCGACACAGGAGATGACTATTATGGCGATCGGTGAACGCATCCACTTTTTCCGCACGATGCGGGGCATGACACAGAAATATCTCGGTATGGCGCTGGGCTTCCCGGAGAAATCCGCAGATGTTCGCCTTGCGCAGTACGAGAATGGTTCCAGAACGCCCAAAGCGGACGTGACCGCTGCGCTGGCACAGGCGCTTGACGTTTTGCCCAAGGCGCTGGATGTACCGGACATTGACTCCTATACAGGGCTGATGCACACGCTGTTCACGCTGGAGGATAACTACGGGCTCAAAATCAGCGAGATGGATGGAGAAGTCTGCCTGAAGGTCGATGTGCGGAAGAGCAAGGACTCTGCCCGGCTGCATGAGATGCTTTGCTCATGGCAGCAGGTCGCTGCCATGTTGGAGGCGGGTGAGATCTCCAAAGAGGATTACGACAAGTGGCGCTACCACTACCCGGAGTTTGACGCTACCCAGAAATGGGCAAAGGTCATGTCTCAGAGACTGAGCGATCTGCTGGTTGAAGCACTGAAATCTCCTGATATTTCTGAGGAGTGATATCATGGCGAGTACAATGTTTGAATCAACATATGCAGCCTATCAAGAGATAACAAAAACGTTTGATATTATTTGGGCGCTTGATGCAGGCCTTTGGAATCTGAGAACTGGTGCCCAAAAATTTTACTCGGAACATCCTAACGCTACTGAAAGTCAAGCAAAAGATGAACTTATTAACGGATTGCAGATTCATGGAATTAACTTAAAGCGAATCGCTAATGAATTGACCTGGGAATATGAAGAGCAATATATTTCAGAACTTTTACTTACGTATGGAATTGGAATTTTTGATAGCTGGGTCGATAATTTTGTTGATACAGTTCTCTTGAATGTTTCTAATAATAAAAGAGATACTATCAAATCCGATTTGAAAAAAGGTGAATTTCAATCATTTGACAATGCCTTGGCTGCACAGCCTGCCTCTACTTTGATTGGGTGTTTTCATATTTCAGCCAACCGACAAGACGCATATATTGACAATCTTAGGCTTATTTATAAATACTTCAAAAGTTGCAGAAACTGCTGCGCACATGGAAATCACGAATTCACAAAGGTCGCTGAAGATAATTACAGTTTGATTAAAAACCTAAAAAAAGAAGACTGTGGAATTAAAGAAGTTCCTAAGATAGTTGAAACGATAAAAGGGATGCCTGTAAAACTGATTTTGAGAGGTGTAGTAGGTTTCTTTGATGTTTTAATCCGGATAATTAAACACTACGATATCGTGGTATCTGATAAAATCGCTGTGGATGAAGAATTGAAAAAAAGGTGGGTCACTATCCCATATCAGCCAATGCCAGTTGAAGTACAAAAAAGAATCACGCAGGCTCGCTACGAAAAGAAAAGAAACTATTCCATTCGTTTTCATCTCAAATCTGTACATATGTATGCACCTTATGTGAACAAAACTGACGATGTATACTTGTTTTTATCAAACAACTTGCTGATAGTATAAGAAAAAGAGCTAACCGGTTTAACAAAACCAGGTAGCTCTTTTCTTGTGAATAATGAAATTCTGTTGCCAAAACGTTGCCACGAGGGGCATCAAGGCTCAAAAAGTCCAGTGTTTACAAGGCTTTTTGGCCTTTCGGGGATCATTCCCACTCCACCGTTGCCGGCGGCTTGGAGGTGATGTCATAGCAAATTCTGTTGATGTGCTTCACCTCACCCACGATCCGACCGGAGACCTTGTCCAGCAGCTCATAGGGCAGGCGGGACCAGGTGGCTGTCATAAAGTCCTGGCTCTGCACGGCCCGCAGCGCCAGCGTGTAGTCGTAGGTGCGCTCGTCGCCCATGACGCCCACGCTCCGCAGATCGGTCAGCACTGCGAAGAACTGGCTGGTGGTGCGGTCCAGACCGGCCAGCTTCATCTCCTCCCGGAAGATGGCGTCCGCCTCCCGCAGAATGGTCAGCTTTTCCTCGGTGATATCGCCGATAACGCGGATGGCCAGACCGGGACCAGGGAAAGGCTGCCGCCACACCAGCTCGTCCGGCAGACCCAGCTCAGTGCCCAGCTTCCGCACCTCATCCTTGAACAGCCGCCGCAGCGGCTCCACGATCTCCTTGAAATCCACGCAGTCCGGCAGGCCGCCCACGTTATGGTGGCTCTTGATGACCACACTCTCTCCGCCCAGGCCGGACTCCACCACATCGGGATAGATGGTACCCTGAGCCAAGAAGTCCACCGCGCCGATTTTCTTGGCCTCTTCCTCAAAGACCCGGATGAACTCCTCGCCGATGATCTTCCGCTTGTGCTCCGGCTCGGTAACGCCAGCCAGCTTGCTCAGGAAGCGCGGTCCCGCGTTGACGCGGCGCACATCCACGTGGAACTGATGCTTCATCACCTGCTCCACCTGGTCTCCCTCGTCTTTCCGCAGCAGTCCGTGGTCCACGAAAATGCACGTCAGCTGATCGCCCACCGCCCGCTGCAAAAGCGCTGCCGCCACCGAACTGTCCACGCCGCCGGACAGCGCCAGAAGCACGCGGCCGTCGCCGATCTGCCGCCGGCATTCCGCCACGGCCTCGTCCAGATAGGACGCCATGGTCCACTCGGCGCTGAAGCCGCATACCTTGTACAGGAAGTTCTCCAGCACCTGCATGCCGTACTCCGTGTGCTGTACCTCCGGGTGGAACTGCACGCCATACAGCTTCCGATCCGCGTTTTCCACAGCGGCGAAGCCGCAGCCGTCGGTGGTCGCGATGACCTTAAAGCCCGGCGCGATACGCTCCACCTCCACGCCGTGGCTCATCCAGCACACGGATGTCTCCGGCACACCGGCAAACAGGGGGGAGGCCGTGTGGGTCAGCTGGATCTTGCCATACTCCCGCGTCTCCGCCTTGCGGCACTGACCACCCAGCAGCTGCATCATCAGCTGCTGTCCGTAGCAGATGCCCAGCACGGGGATGCCCATTTCAAACAGCGCTCTGTCCACCATGGGGGCGTTGGGCTCGAACACGGTGGCGGGGCCGCCGGTGAGGATCAGCGCATCTGGCCCAAAGGCGCGGATATCCGCCATGCTCAGCCGATAGGACTTGATCTCGCAGTATACGCCGCACTCACGGACACGCCGTGCCACCAGCAGGTTATACTGCCCGCCGAAATCCAGAACCAGCACCTTTTTCATGTCAGTCGTCCTCCCGGAAGCGGATCACGCCGTTCTCGGCGCTGTCGATAACGGCCAGGGATTTGATGGGATAGCCCTCCCGGCGCAGGCTGTCGCCGCCGTCCTGAAAGCCCTTCTCCACCGCCACGCCGATGCCCGCCAGCTGCGCGCCGGCCTTGTTCACGATGTCGATCAGGCCGCGCATGGCGTAGCCCTTGGCCATGAAGTCGTCAATGATGAGAACCTTGTCGTCCTTGGTGATCCAGTCCTGGCTCACCAGCAGTGTGACCTTTTTCTTGTAGGTGTAAGAAAAAATATCACTCTGGTACAGACCGCCCTCGATGTTGTCGCTCTTGGCCTTCTTGGCAAAGACCATGGGTACACCATACCGTTCGGCGCAGATCGTCGCCAGCGCAATACCGCTGGCCTCTGCCGTAAGCACCATCGTGATATTTTTTACGTCAAAATACTTGGCAAACTCGTCCGCCAGATCCCGCATCAGCGCCGTGTCGACGCGATGGTTCAAAAAACCGTCCACCTTGATGATGTTACCGGGCAGGACGCGGCCCTCCCGCAGGATACGCTCCTTCAGCTGCTGCATGACCACCACTTCCTCTCATGAGATATAGTACACCTACTATACCTGATTTCGCAGGGAAAAGCGACAGGGAAAAACGGAGAACTATTTAGGCGTGTTTTGCTGTTTTTTGTGGGTTTTACCGGAGCGAAAAGCCCTGCTCATAGCTTGGATAAGCTGTCCTTGACAAAGTCCGTGAACCGCTCCGCGGCAGCGGACTGGGGCACATCGCTCAGCAGGCACATATCCACACTGCGGGCCGGTATCTCAAAGGAGGTCTTCAGCTTTTTCAACCGTCCGCTGTCCAGCTCCTTCCGGACGAACTCCTCCGTCACGCCGGCCACACCGAAGCCGATGGCCGCCAGATCCACCAGCAGGCTCCGGGCGCCCAGCTCGATCTCCGGGTTCAGCTTCAGCCCATTCTGCAAAAAGAACCGTTCCAGATACAAACGGCTGGAGGCCTTGCGCTCCAGCAGGATCAGCGGGAACGCCGCGATCTCATCCAGCGTGTATACGTGCCGGAAGTCGCAGGGATACTCCGCCCCCGCCACAAAGATGGCGTGGGTATCGAAGCAGGGATATATCCGCAGCCCGGCATCGTCCGCCGGTGTGCTGGCAAAGGCGATGTCCACCTTACCGGAGCGCAGCAGCCCCAGCACCTTGTGGCTTCGTCCGGACACGATCTGGATGTGGATGGCAGGGTGCCGCTTGTGGAATGTGTCCAGATACGGCAGCAGGAACTGGCTGGTCACGGTGTCGCTGGCGCCGATGGTCAGCTGTCCCATCTGCAATTCCCGGGTCTGGCTCAGCTTTTCCTCGCCCGTCTCCAGCAGGCCCATGGCGCTGCGGACGTACTCATACAGCATCTGCCCCTCGGCTGTCAGCGTCACACCCCGGCTGTTCCGCGCGAACAGACGGGTCTGCAGGTCGCGTTCCAGCTGCTTGATGGACTGGCTCACCGCCGACTGGGAGATATACAGCGTCTGTGCTGCGGCCGTGATGTTGCCCACCTCGGCGACCTCCTTAAAAACCCGGTACAGCTCCAGCTTTACGGACATAAAAACCGCCTCCTATTAGTTCCGGTGATAGCACTACGAAAAATCGTTGTTTTGATTATAGCAGATTTTTTGCCGAATACAAGAGGAAATTGTACCGCGCATGGCAATTTCCCTTGCATACGCTGCCGCGGTGTGGTAAGATGAGTGCTGTTGAGAAAAGGAGGGCGCTTATGAACCGACTGAAAGATATCTGGGGCGGACAGGATGACATGAACCGTGTGCTGTTCCTCATCGCCGTCGCCGTCTTTGTCTGGAGCCTGATCGAGGGCCACGGTATGTACGGTGCCCTGATGGCCGGCGTGGTCCTGTTCCTGATGGTCAGCCGTCACGGCCAGCGTCTCAAGCGCTTCAGCCGCCTGTACGGCACGCTCTATTTCCCCATGCCGGACGGAGAGATCGTCCCCCGCACCTTTGAGCAGGTGAAGACCGAGTATCTCCACGGCGCCCAGGGCCGCTATGCTGGCCGTGCGGTGGAGCTGCGCTTCCCCTGGTGGTATCTGAACAGCGCCGGGGAGATCGACACCGGATTCGGCCTCACCGTCCGCCTTGCGGGCAGCGCAGAGCTGCTGGACGAGGCGAAGCGCCTGCGCCGGGGCGACTGTGTCCGCCTGACCGGCACTCTGGTGGCCGAGAGCAAAAACTACTTCTGCGTCGGCGAAGTGGAGACGCTGGAACGCATCTCCGAAAAAGATCTGTACCCACTCAAAAAGAAATAAACGCAAAAACCACACAAAGGAGAGTATCACTATGAGCTTTATGATCGAGACGTCCGCACGTCACATCCACCTGACCCAGGAGACTGTGGAGAAGCTGTTTGGCGCAGGCTATCAGCTGACCATCCGCAAGCCCCTGTCCTATCCCGGCCAGTACGCCTGCAACGAGCGCCTGACCATCGTTGGCCCCAAGAAGGAGATGGCCAACGTGTCCATCCTGGGTCCCACCCGTAAGGCGGACCAGGTGGAGGTTTCCGCCACTGACGCCCGCACCCTGGGCATCGACGCCCCTATCCGCGAAAGCGGCGACGTGAAGGGCTCCGGCGCCTGTAAGCTGATCGGGCCTGCCGGCGAGGTGGAGCTGTCCGAGGGCGTCATCGTGGCGAAGCGCCACCTGCACGTCACCGAGGAGGATGCCGCCGCCATGGGCATCAAGAACGGCGAGATCATCAAGGTCGCCTGCGGCGGCGAAGGCCGCAAGCTGATCTTCGACGATGTAGTTGTCCGCGTCAATGTGGGCGGTGCTACCACTATGCACATCGACACCGACGAGTCCCAGGCTGCCAATGGCCCCACCGTGGGCGAGCTGGTCCGCTGACAAGCGCAAAAAATGACCGCCCGTAAGGGCGGTCATTTTTTGCGCGCTTTTACCGCACCGTCAGCAGCTCCACGTTTCCGCTGACCGTCTGGAATTCCCACGCGGCGTCCTCCACCACCGTGAAGGTCACGTCGCTGCTGAGCTTGCCGCTGGTGGTCTTAAATTCTACCGGCAGGGGAGAGGGCAGCGTGCTGAGATCGCACAGCTGCATGACGATGCTCCCGCTGCTGGTTTCTGCTTCCAGCTCTGTCGGCATGATGTCCAGCGCCAGGTCAATGCTGCCGCTGACGCTGTCCGCCTCCAGCTTTTGGGTGCGGACGCTTCCGCTGATGCTTCCGCTGGTGGTGGACAGGGATATCTCCCCGGCGTTGGCCGCATAGACACTGATCGCGCCGCTGACCGAGGTCACATCCAACTCACTCAGTGAAAGCGTGTCCTCGTCCGTCAGATCCACGGACACACCTGCGCTGACGGCGTCAATGTCCAGTCCATACAGCACCATGCTCCGGGGCAGCTTCACGGTCAGGATCTTCTCCTCCGTTGCGCTCATCAGCTGGGGCTGGGAGCGTATGTCCAGCGTGCCCTTGTCCTCGTTTACCTGCCATTCCATCTTCAGTGCCGCATCGCTGCCGTCCATCATCGTCTCCGACAACTGTATGCCCTCACCGTCGTACAGCTCCACATTCACCTGTCCGCTGACCCATTCAATGTCGATGGCGCGAAAACCGTTCAGCTGCACCACATCCGTGTTGCCCAGCGTATAGCCTGCGTCCGGCGTATAGGTCGCGCTGTCTGTTCCGCTGCCGTCCGTGTGGCTCTGCTCGCCGCATCCCGCCAATATAAGGATCGCGGCCAGCGCCAGCGCCGACCAAAGTGTTTTCTGCATAGGATACCTCCTTGTTATCGTCTCAGCTTGTCCCAAATGCAGATCGTTCCCGTCTCTCTTGTTCGGTTCATATCGATGACCCGCTGGTTCCGGCTGCCCCGGAACTGCAGCGAGATATCCTTCAGTTCCTTCATAAACCGTCCGTCCACCAGCACGTCGATGCACGCGAGCATCTCATCCGTTGCCTCGCACCGGGGATAGCTGCCGTCTGCCAGCAGCTCATCGTCCAGCCGGAACCCGGTAAAGCACCATATGGTCTTGCCCGGATACTTCGCCTTGACCTCCCGCAGCAGCGGCAGCAGCTCCCGCTGGTTCCGCGGCTCGAAGGGCTCGCCGCCCAGCACCGTCAGTCCGTTTACAAAGGGCTTGTCCAGCTCCGCGAATATCTCCGCCTTGGTGTCCTCCGTGAATTCCTTTCCGTAGTCAAAATCCCATGTCTGGGGCTGAAAGCAGTCCGGGCAGCGGTTGGTGCAGCCGGATACGAACAGCGTCACCCGCACGCCGATACCGTTGGCAATATCACATTTCTTCAATTCTCCGTAATGCATGGAACGACCTCCTGACCCTGAGTATAGACCACAAAGGTTAAAATAATATTAAAATAGAGCTGAAAAATAAAAGGGGAAAAAGCAAGGTGAAAAACAGGGGCGGGCATAAGCCCGCCCCGCATTTGAAGAGAATTACAGGTGCAGTACGCGGTCCTTGATCTCCTGCGTCCGCCCCTGATTCCAGAACTGTGTGCCGATATAGCCGCAGGTCCGCCGGGCCACGTTCATCTTGTCCTGATCCGTGTTGCCGCACTGGGGGCATTTCCAGATCAGCTTGCCGTCCTCCTCGACCACCTCGATCTCGCCGTCCCAGCCGCATACCTGGCAGTAGTCGCTCTTGGTGTTCAGCTCCGCGTAGATGATGTGGTCGTAGATGAACTTCATCACCTCCAGCACCGCGTCCAGATTGTTCTGCATATCCGGCACCTCCACGTAGCTGATGGCTCCGCCGGGGGACAGGTGCTGGAACTGCGCCTCGAACTCCAGCTTCTTGAACGCGTCGATCGGCTCGGTGACGTGTACGTGATAGCTGTTGGTGATGTACCCCTTGTCCGTGATGCCCTCGATGACGCCAAAGCGCTTCTGCAGACACTTGGCGAACTTATAGGTGGTGGACTCCAGCGGTGTGCCGTACAGGGAGAAATCGATGTTGTGCTGCGCCTTCCAGGTCTTGCAGGCGGCGTTCAGCTTGTGCATGATCTCCAGTGCGAAGGGCGTGGCGCTGGGGTCGGTGTGGCTCTTGCCGGTCATGTACTTCACGCACTCATACAGTCCCGCGTAGCCCAGGGAGATGGTGGAGTACCCGCCGTACAGCAGCTTGTCGATGGGTTCGCCCTTCTTCAGCCGCGCGCAGGCACCGTACTGCCACAGGATGGGCGCCGCGTCGGACAGCGTGCCCTTCAGGCGCTCGTGGCGGCACAGCAGCGCCCGGTGGCACAGCTCCATGCGCTCGTCGAAGATGCGCCAGAACTTCTCGATATTCCCGCCGGAGCTCAGGGCGATGTCCGGCAGGTTTACGGTCACGACGCCCTGGTTGAACCGCCCGTAGTACTTGGGGTTCCCGTCCTCGTCCACATAGGGGGTCAGGAAGCTGCGGCAGCCCATGCAGGGATAGCAGTGGCCGTTGCCGTTCTTGTCCACCTTCAGCTCCAGCATCTTCTTCTCGCTGATATAGTCCGGCACCATCCGCTTGGCGGTGCACTTGGCGGCCAGCTTTGTCAGCTCCCAGTATTTGCTGCCCTCGCGGATGTTGTCCTCCTCCAGCACATAGATGAGCTTGGGGAACGCCGGCGTGACCCACACGCCCTTTTCATTCTTCACGCCCTGGTACCGCTGCAGCAGCGTCTCCTCAATGATCAGGGCCAGGTCGTCCTTTTCCTGCTGATTCTTGGCCTCGCCCAGATACATGAACACCGTTACGAAGGGGGCCTGTCCGTTGGTGGTCAGCAGCGTGACCACCTGATACTGTATGGTCTGCACGCCGCGGCGGATCTCCTCCCGCAGCCGCTTTTCCGCGATGGAGTTGATCTTGTCCTCGGTGACAGCCACGCCCACGGCGTCGAACTCGTCCCGCACGCTGGCGCGGATCTTTTCCCGGCTGATCTGCACGAAGGGTGCCAGATGAGTCAGAGAGATGGACTGGCCGCCGTACTGGTTGCTGGCTACCTGCGCCACGATCTGGGTGGCGATGTTGCAGGCGGTGGCGAAGCTGTGGGGCTTCTCGATCAGCGTTCCGGTGATGACGGTGCCGTTCTGCAGCATATCCTCCAGATTGACCAGGTCGCAGTTGTGCATATGCTGGGCGTAATAATCCGTGTCATGGAAGTGGATGATGCCCTCATTGTGGGCCTCCACGATGTCCTTGGGCAGCAGAATGCGGTTGGTGATGTCCCGGCTGACTTCGCCGGCCATATAGTCCCGCTGGGTGGAGTTCACCACCGGGTTCTTGTTGGAGTTCTCCTGCTTGGCCTCCTCGTTGTTGCACTCGATGAGGCTGAGGATCTTGTCGTCGGTGGTATTGGACTTACGCACCAGAGAACGGGTGTAGCGGTAGGTGATATAGTGCTTGGCCACCTCGAAAGCGCCGTGGGCCATGATATAGTGCTCCACCATATCCTGTATCTCCTCCACGGTAGGTGCGCGGTTCATCTTCTGGCACTGCAGGTCCACGGACTCCGCGATGCGCTGGATCTGCACCGGCGTCATCCGATCCACTTCCTCCACGGACTCGTTGGCCTTGGTGATGGCGATAATGATCTTGGTGATGTCGAAGCCCACCTCGGCGCCGTTTCTCTTGATGATCTTCATGGTACGTCCTCCTATCTCATCTATCTCTCCCTGCCGTCCCGGCAGCACACAGCTCTAAGCCTGCACCCGCAGCGATGCGTGTGTTGATATAATACACTACATCTTGTGCCGTTTCAAGAGCAAAAAACAAAATATAGGAAAATAACCTGCCAAAAAGTACACCCTATTTTTGTGCACTTTGTCAAAGTTACACAAGATATAGTGATTTGTCCACCGCACAAACACACTAAATGTAGTGCCGGTATGCCGCGAAGTTGTCAGAAGCACCATCTCTGGCCGTTAAAGCACGGCACAGTATGAAATATCCCATTGCGCGGATATGCATAATATGGTATACTGACTCAAATACGTTATTCTGTCGAAAGGAGGGCCGGCTATGCGTGGCGATACCCGTTCCCTGATTCACGGCATCATCAACCTGATCGTTCCGTTCTTTATCTACGACCTGGCCTCGCTGTTGGTGGGCGCCATCACTGCGGCCAACTATAATCCCTGGCTGGCCTTCTGGCCCATGACCATTCTACTGTGGCTGCCCTTTGTGTCTGACGCGGTCTGCGTCGTGGTGGCTGCCGTGCGCTTCCAGCGTCGGGGCCGTACCCGCGCGCTGCTGGGACTGATCTTCTCCGTGGGCGCAGCGGCGCTGTACTATATGCTGCGCTTCCAGCTGCATTTCACGCTGTCCCAGCTGAAAGATATGTTCTGACAGGGAGGAGGACCCCCATGCGTCCCGATTTCATTCCCGTCGGCGCTGTTGTCAACGCCCACGGTATCCGCGGCGAGGTCAAGGTGAACCCCGCCGGCTTCGACCCGGAGTTCATCGCCTCGTTCAAGACCCTCTATATCGGCGGTCAGTCCGTGAAGGTCATCTCCGCCCGGGTCCATAAATCCACCGTCCTGCTGGCCTTGCCCGGCGTCGCCACTATGGACGATGCCCTGGCGCTGAAGGGCAAAACGGTCTCCATCCGCCGCACCGACGCCAAGCTGCCCAAGGGCCAGTACTTCGATGCCGAGCTGGAGGGCTGTACCGTTCTGGACGATGCCACCGGCGAAGAACTGGGCAAGCTGGACAAGGTGCTCCACTATCCCGCCCACAAGGTCTACCAGGTCCGTGGCGGTGCCCACGAGTACCTGATCCCCGCCGTGCCGGAGGTCTTTATCGCTTCCGCGGACCCAGATGCCGGGATCATTCGCGTACACATGATGAAAGGACTGGCCACCGATGAGAATTGACATCATGACCCTGTTCCCCGACGCGGTGGAAGCGATGATGGGTTCGTCCATCATCGGTCGTGCCCGGGAACGGGGCTTTGTCACCATACAGACCCACCAGATACGGGACTACACCACCAACAAGCAGATGCAGGTGGATGACTATCCCTACGGCGGCGGCCGCGGCGCGGTCATGCAGGCAGATCCTCTGTACCGCTGCTGGCAGCATATCTGCGATGAAGCGGGGGAGAGGGTCCACACCATCTATATGTCCCCCTGCGGCCGGGTGCTGACCCAGCAGGTGGCCCGTGAACTGAAGGCACAGTATGACCATCTTATCCTGGTCTGCGGCCACTACGAGGGCGTGGATCAGCGCTTCCTGGACGAGTGCGTGGACGAGGAGATATCCACAGGCGACTTTGTCCTCACCGGCGGCGAGATACCCGCCATGGCTCTGGCGGACTGCCTGTGCCGCATGGTCCCCGGCGTCCTGCCGGAGGAGAGCTGCTACACCGACGAGAGCCACTGGAACGGCCTTTTGGAGTATCCCCAGTACTCCCGCCCGGAGGAATGGCACGGCCGCAGGGTGCCCGAGGTCCTGCTCAGCGGCCATCACGGCAATGTGGCTGACTGGCGCACGAAGGAGAGCTACAAGCGCACCATGGCCCGCCGCCCGGATATGTGGGCGCGGTTCGACCTGACCCAGGTCCACAGCCGCCACGACAAGAAGGTCCTGGCCCAGGCCCTGGAGGAATACGCCCGGGAGCAGGGCGGTGCCCCTGAAACCGAATAAGCCGAAAGCGGCAGGGAGGTCCCTGCCGCTTTTTTCCGGTTATTTCCACGGATTTGCCAGAAAAACGACACTTATTCCAATTTCGCTGTTGTACTTCGCCCAAAAATCCGCTATAATAAGGAAGCAAAATCCGGCAGTATGCTGAAAATATGAGGAGGAACACCGAATGAACGAGAAATACAGCGCTCTGTTTACCCCCTGGAAGATCGGCAACGTGGAGATCAAGAACCGTATCGTGCAGCCCTCTATGGGCGGTACGTCCCTGTTCGGCTGGCTGGAGCCCTGTCACTTCGACAAGGAAGCGGCCTACCACATCCTGAACCGCGCCCAGAACAACGTGGGCCTGGTGCTGCCGGGTATGCAGTGTGTCCGCGACACCATGGGCGGCCGCTGGCTGTACCAGAACAAAAAGATGTTCAAGGACCTGGCCGAGTGGCTGCCGGAGTTCCACAAGACCGGCTCCAAGCTGTTTGTCCAGCTGTCCGCCGGTATGGGCCGTTCCATGGCCATCAACGAGATCATGGTCAAGATGCTCCAGAACAAGGCCTTCGGCGCCGTGGGCAAGCCCTTCCTGAACGTGGACTACATCACCGCCTCCGCCTCCGCCACCCCCAACCGCTGGTATCCCGAGTGCAAGTCCCGCCCTCTGACCGTGGAGGAGATCCACGAGATGGTGGACGCCTTTGCCAAGACCGCCAAGCTCCTGCAGGATGCCGGCGTTGACGGTGTCGAGATCCACGCGGTGCATGAGGGCTATCTGCTGGACCAGTTCACCATTGCCAACATGAACTACCGTACCGACGAGTACGGCGGCTCCTTCGAAAACCGCTACCGCTTCGCTGTGGAGATCGTCCAGGCCATCAAGGCCGTCTGCGGCAAGGACTTCCCCGTGGCCCTGCGTTACTCCGTGGTGTCCAAGACCAAAGGCTTCGGCCAGGGCGCCGTCCCCGGCGAGGAGTTCGTGGAGTTCGGCCGCGATATGGCCGAGTCCGAGAAGGCCATCAAGTACCTGGAGGATGCCGGCTACGATATGTTCGACTGCGACAACGGCACCTACGATGCCTGGTACTGGGCCCATCCCCCGGTCTATATGCCCGAGAACTGCAACCTCTCCGAGGTGGAACACATCAAGAACTTCACCACCAAGCCCGTGGTCTGTGCCGGTAAGATGGACCCCGCCAAGGCCGCCGAGGAGATCGCCGCCGGCCGTCTGGACGCCGTGGGCATCGCCCGCCAGAACCTGGTGGACCCCGAGTGGGTCAACAAGATCCTGGAGGACCGCGTAGAGGACATCAAGCCCTGCATCAACTGTCACAACGCCTGCTTCAGCTTCAACAAGTCCAAGAGCACGCCCAATATGCAGCCCATGGACGACTCTCTGCACCTGGCCCGCTGCGCCCTGACGCCCAGCACCATGCAGCACAACAAGTACAAGATCGTCCCCACCCGCAAGCCCAAGAAGGTCGCCATTATCGGCGGCGGCATCGGCGGCATGGAGTGCGCCCTGGTGCTCAAGCAGCGCGGCCACACCCCCGTCATCTTCGAAAAGACCGGCGAGCTGGGCGGCCTGTACATCACCGCCTCCGCCATGAGCTTCAAGGAGGCCGACAAGGCCCTGCTGCGCTGGTACGAGCGTGAGCTGAAGAAGAACGACATCGAGGTCCGCTTCAACATGGAGATCAACGCCCCCGCCACCCTGCGCCGCGAGTTTGACGAGATCATCGTCTGCACCGGCTCCCACCCCAAGACCCTGCCGGTCAAGGGCTTTAACAAGACCATCAACTTCACCCAGCTGCTGTTGAACCAGGTGGACGCCGGCGACCGCATCGTCTTCTTCGGCGGCGGCCAGTCCTCCTGCGAGGCCGCCTATGAGATGGTCCTCCAGGGCAAGCACCCCATCATCGTGGAGTACGCCGACGACCTGATCGCCACCCCCGGCACCTGCCTGGCCAACGCCTCCTTCCTCCGCGAGATGCTGGCGTTCAAGAAGGTCCCCGTCTACCTGAACGCCACCATCACCGAGATCGGCGACGGCTTCGTCATGGTCAAGCAGCAGGACGGCACCGAGATCCGCATCGAGTGTGACAGCGTGGTCAACGGCATCGGCTTCGTGCCCGCGCCCATCGCCGCCGATGACCACAAGGTCTACCGTGTCGGCACCTGCGAGAAGTGGGGCAACCTCCGCAACGTCATCTGGGGTGCCTGGGACGTCTGTATGCACATCTGAGAATACGCAAAAAAAGAAAGCCCGCAAGGGCTTTCTTTTTTTGCTCAATGCCGTTTCCGGCCGATCCATGCCGTTCCCGTCAGCGACAGTGCCACGCTCACGGCGTAGATGCCCACGCCCGGGTCGAAGGTCTTGGGGGAGCCCTTCTTGTTCTCGTCGGTCTTACCGGTCTCGGTGGTGCCGCTGTTGTAGTAGTACCGGGGCGCCGCCTCCCACTTGGCGTACAGGGTGACGCTGTTCGTCACGGGCTGGGTAAAGTCGTAGGCCGCGGTGCACGCCTCGTCCGTATACCACCCGCCGAAGTCATACCCACTGCGGGTCGGATCGGCGGGCTTGGTGGCCGCCGCGTTGGCCCGTATCTGTCCCGGTACGTCGCTTCCGCCGTTACTGTTGAACGTTACGGTGTGCAGCGTTATGCCGTTTGGCTGTCCGGGATCAAATGTCCCGCCGGTGACGGCGACCATCCCAGTGCAATAGGGTGAGGCATAAATGTTGCCGCGGAAGGTCCCGCCCTCGATCACAGCACGGTCAGCAGGATTGCTTGGATTTAAGTACATTGCGGAGGATTTATCCTGACTGGCCGTACAGTCTCTCACGAACGCGTCCCCGCATATGGTGATGTTGCGAAGGCTGGATATGCCGCCGCCATATCCATAAGCGGCGGTGCAGTTACGGATGGTGCCGCCGTTCATGGTAAAGCTGCCCAAGTTGTTTACGCCGCCTCCGTCATCATATGCAGCGCTGCCGTAAGCCACGCACCACTCGATGGTGCCGCCGTTCATGGTAAAGCTGCCAAGCGCATAGTCTCCGTCACGGTCAGCCACGTACACGCCGCCGCCCCGCGCTGCGGTGCAGCCTGCGATTTTTCCGGCCTTCATCACAAAGCTGGCGCTTCGTGCCACGAGTACGCCTCCCGCGGTGTTGTGTTCGCCAACCGCAGAGCAGCCCACGATGTTGCCGCCCTCCATCACGAAGCTGGCGTCCTGATTGATAAACACACCGCCGCCGCCGTTCTCACTAATGCTGCCATACACACTACTGAAAGAATGTTCGCGGCCGATCCCGCCGGTGATGACCCCGCCCTTAACGATCTCGGTGCCCGCGTTTTCGTTCAGCGTCCAAAGGCCGGTGGCCTCCTTGACGAATTTGTGTATGGCGTCGGGGTTACTGTCCACCAGCGTCAGCGTGCCGCTGTCCATCTGGATAACGCTGTCGTTTGCGTCTCTGTTTTCATGTTGCAGCACAAATCCGTTCAGGTCCAGCGTCACATCCCCCTGAATGACCAGCGCCTGCGTCAGCTTCACATTGTTGCACAGATAGTACGTGCCGCTATTCAGCGTCTTTTCGCTGATCGTGACCGGCGCACCTATTGTGCTGCCCGACATATTTTCTTCTGTCAGCTTTTCTCCGGCGGGTGTACCCTTGATTTTTGTCGTCAGCAGCAGCGTGCTGCCCTTTTGAATGTTGTAGTTTGCTAATGTGCGGCCATCTACTAACAATTTTCCGCCGTAATAGAGATGCTGCTCCCCAGCAGCGATTTTGGTTTTTATCTCCAATTCTTCTTTTACGTTGTCGATGCTGTCCCCAAACTCCACATCAAGCGCGATCGTCTTGCCGCTTGGCAGCTCCACATTAAGACAAAAGCCCGTGGGCGACGTCGCCCACGCTGCGGTGCTCAGCACCGCAGCCAGACAGCCTGCCAGTACCAGCGCCAGAAATCGTCTCTTCATCCGTTTGCTCCTTTCTCTCCCGTGCGCGCCGAAGCGCGCGCCTCGTATCCTCTCTCCCTCAGTATACCGGATTTTCCAGTTTCCACAACCCGTATCTGCAAATAGGATAACGGTAAAAAATATCCCCCGGCCAAAAGCCGGGGGACGCGTATCTATTTCTCTTCCTCGTGGTATACGGACGGGAACATGGCCTTCAGCAGATTGTACGTCCGGTTGTGGCTGTCGGTCCACTCGCCGTGCTCCGCCGCCAGCTTTGCCTTGTCGCCGTACACCTCCAGCGCGTGGCAGGTGTCCACATAGGCCTTCTGCATCTGCCGCATCCGCGCGCTCATGTGCTGCAAAAGGCTCATGATCTTCGCCGGCTTCTCCCGGAAGTACGCGCTGAAGTTGTCATAGGTGATCTCGCTGACGATGGTGTTCTCCAGCGCCACCGCCGTGGTGTTCCGGGGCCGCGACTCCAAAAAGCTGATGACGTTGAAGAAGTCGCCCTCCCGCAAGGTCACTACCTCCACCTGCTCCGGCGTCCCATAGTCGAAGTACACCCCCACGCTGCCGTAGAGGATGTTGTACATACTCATCACCATCTCCTTGGGCCGGCAGATGATCTCGCCCTTCTTATAGCGTTTTTCCGTATGCGGCATAAAAAACCTCCTGAAATGCGCCTGTTGACGCAGCTTGGTGTGCGCCTTGCGCAGAAAATGTGATAAGGTATCAACAAAGTATAAAAAAGGGAACATAAAAGTAAAGCATCGCTGCCTAAATTGTATCATATACGTGCCCCCTTGTCGACACTTTTTCTTGCCAAAACAAACCAAATGTGTCATACTGAGGGGGTAAAGGAAGTGGAACATTTTGAACTATTTTGCCCCAAAACTAACCCCCGATGAGCTGCGTAAAATGAGCGCCATCGCCCTGGCCCATATGGGTGATGCGGTCTATGAAACGCTGGTCCGCACCTGGCTTTGTGTCCACGGTACAGCGACAGGCAAGGATCTGCACCGCGCCACCATCGCCCTGGTCTGCGCCCCCGCCCAGGCGGAAAAAATGCAGAAGGTGCTCCCGCTGCTCACGGACGAGGAGCAGGCGGTCTACAAGCGCGGCCGCAACGCCAACGTCCACACCATGTCCCGCAGCGCCACCCCGGCCCAGTACCATTCCGCCACCGGTTTGGAGTGTTTAATGGGCTATTTATACTTAAAAGGTGATAAAAACCGCGCGGAGGAGCTGTTCCGCGCCATGATGGAGGAGACCTGATATGCCCCTGGATGCCGTATGTCTGCAAGCTGTGGTGGCGGAGCTTTCACCCCTGGTCGCCGGCAGCCGTATCGAGAAAATACAGCAGCCTGCCCGCGATCAGGTGGTGCTGCTGCTCCGCGGCAGCCGCCGCCTGCTGCTGTCCGCCGGAGGGGGGCAGCCTCGCCTGCACCTGACGGAGCTGCTCCGGGACAATCCCGCCCAGCCCCCCATGTTCTGTATGCTTTTGCGAAAGTATCTGTCAGGCGGAATTATTGAAAAAATTGAACAAATACCGCTGGAACGTGTGGTAAACATACACATTTCCGCCGCCGACGAGTTGGGCGAGCGCCGCCGTTTTTCCCTCATTTTAGAGGCGTTTCCCCGCCGTGCCAACCTCATTTTAGCCGATAAGGACGGCCGTATCCTGGACTGCCTGCGCCGCATCGACTTCGAGATGAACCCGGACCGTCAGGTACTTCCGGGCCTGTTTTATCGTTTCCCCGCAGCGCCTGACAAGGTTGACCCCTTCACAGTGGAGAGGGAGATGTTTTCCCGTCTTGCCGCCGTGGCAGGGGAGAATATGCCTGCGGATAAGTGGTTGGTGGACACCTTCAACGGTATCTCACCGCTGGTGGCCCGTGAGATCGCGTTTCGTGCCTGCGGTGCCGTGGATGCCCCTGCGCTGCGGACAGCCGAGACACTTTGGGCCGCGTTCTCCGTATGGCGCGACACTGTGAATGCTAACAACTTTACACCCGTTATGCTGAAACGCTCCGGCGCGCCTATGGACTTCACCTACCTGCCTGTTTGTCAGTACGGCAGCGCGGCAGCGGCAGAGGAGTACGGCAGCTTTTCCGCCCTGTTGGATAACTTCTACGCCAAGCGCGAGCAGGCGGACCGTGTCAAGCAGAAGGGGCAGGACCTGCTGAAAACGGCCAATAACGCCGCCGCCCGTCTGCGCCGCAAGATCACCATGCAGGAAAAGGAGCTTTTGGACAGCAAAGACCGGGATAAGTGGCGCATTTACGGCGAATTGATCACGGCAAATCTGTATCGGATGGAGCGCGGCATGAGCCGCCTCACGGCACAGAACTACTACGATCCGGCGTGCAAAGACATAGATATTCCGTTGGATATCCGCCTTTCACCCCAGGAAAATGCCGCTAAATACTTCAAAAAATATACAAAAGCCAAGACTGCGGAAAAATACCTCACAGAGCAGCTGACCAGAGCCGGTGCTGAACTGGAGTACCTGGAGAGTGTTCTGCAGGAGCTGGCGCAGGCCGAGTCCGAGCAGGATTTCAATGACATCCGCGCCGAACTGACCGACGGCGGCTATCTCCGCGCCAAGGGTGGGAAAAAGCAGCCCTTCCAGCGCCCCAGCAAGCCCCGGGAGTTCCGTTCCTCCGCCGGATTGCCGATTTTTGTGGGCCGCAGCAACCGGCAGAACGACCGCCTGACCACCAGGACGGCGGAGAAGTGGGACCTGTGGTTCCACACCCAGAAGATCCACGGCTCCCATGTCATACTGTCCACCGGTGGCGGACGAACCGATGCACAGAGCATCGCGGAGGCCGCCTCTCTGGCCGCCTATTTTTCCCAGGCGCAAAGCAGCACAAAAGTACCCGTTGACTTCACCCAGGTAAAGTTCGTAAAGAAGCCCGCCGCCGCTAAGCCCGGAATGGTAGTTTATACCAATTATCAGACTGTTTTAGCTGACCCGAACGAGGAATTAGTAAAACATTTATTGGTAAAATAGAGCACAAAATATGTAGAAGTTATGCAACAAATTGTGGAGGATACGTCTATGATTGCCTATGCTGTTCTTATGTGGGCCATCGCAGCCCTTTTTCTGCTGTTCGGACTCCTGATCTACCGCGGAAAAACGGGGTTGATCCATGAATATCACAGGGAGAGAGTCAGACCGGAGGATATGGCAGCCTATGGCCGGGCCTTTTCCACCGGACTTTTCGCCCTTGCGGGAACACTGGTACTTAGTGGGATTGTCTCTCTTCTGTGGACACTTCCCGGTGCGGTCACCGCTTCGCTGGTGGTGCTGTTCGTCGGTCTTGCGGCGTCGTTCGCCATTCTTTGGCGCGTCCAGCGCCGCTATAACGGCGGTATGCTTTGACTGTCAGCAAAAAGGCTTTATCAGGTTGATGGAAAGGCGGCACCATGAAGCGCAAGGCGGAAAAAGCGGATATTGTAAAGCGAAAAGTGTTTCACGAGCACATCATCCTACTGACCGAGGGGTGTTTTCTCATGTTGGCGGTACTGGCTGTTATGGTGTGGCTCCCGTATCTCTTTGTGCGGGACAGAATGGCCGGAATGACGCTGGCATGGTGGGAGATACCCTTTCTCCTGCTGGTAGAGGTGTCGTTGTACTGCGCACTGCTTCGTCAGTTCTGGTACAGATGCTTTGGGCGCCTTGTGGTCACGGAGGACGAGATCGTTTGGAAGTGTCCCTTTATGCGGACAGTGCGGCTGAGAAAGACGGAGATTCGACATACCGGCATCGACTACCGCTGGCCGGGTTCGGCGCGAAAAGCGGTTACGCCTGTAGATATGGCGTATTTTTCCACAAAGTCTTATCCGCAGGAGTGCCGGAACAAGAGCTATCTGCTGCGCAACAAAAAGGGATTTATTAAATTCCCGGCCGGTGAGAAGCTTTGCCGCTATATGAGTGAGTGGCTGCCGGAGCCGTATGAGAGGGTGTTTGCCGCAGCCAGCGATGGCTATGAAGCGCGGCGCAGAAAGAAGGAACGCAAGCGCATAGAAAAGAAAATGGAAATGATGAAATAATCCGGGAGATATGGAAGACCGCCAAGAGGTGGTCTTCCATATCTCATATCTCTACGCTTCAGTGGGCGTGTTACGGAACAGCAGGGTGATGCACCACAGCCCGGAGATGCCCACCAGTGCGTAGATCACGCGGCTGATGGCCACGGCCTGGCCGCCGAAAATGGCTGCCACGCAGTCGAAGCGGAACAGCCCCACGGCGCCCCAGTTCAAAGCGCCGATGATGACCAGTACCAGAGCGATACGGTCAAGAACCTTCATATGACAAAGACCTCCATTCTGAAAAGACTACTGCTTTGTATAGCATTTCCCTGGCAACATCGTATATACACAAAAAAATTTTCAGTTTGCCTGAATAAATTTGGAAAAGCGATTGCAAAAGCAGCGTTAATTTGGTATTATCAGTATAGAACGATCTGTACACGACCATGTACATATATAAAAGGAGGAGACCATGAACAAGAAGTTTGACAAGCTGGGTTTTTATCCTGCGGATATCCTGCTGCCCAAGGGCCAGGACATGACCAAGTGGGCGGTCGTTGCCTGCGATCAGTTCACCTCTGAGCCGGAGTACTGGCAGGCAGTGGAGAAAAAAGTGGGCGATGCGCCCTCCACCCTGCGCCTGATCCTGCCGGAAGCCAACCTGAAGGCACCCAACGTGGACGAGTACATTGAGAATATCAATAACGCCATGAAGAAGTATCTGGCGGACGGCGTGTTTGAGACGCTGACTGACTCCTTGATTTATATTGAGCGCCAGCAGTCCGACGGCAAGATCCGCCATGGCCTGATCGGTATGGTGGACCTGGACGCTTACGATTTCACCCCCGGCTCCGGCGCACTGATCCGTGCCACCGAGGGCACCGTGCTGGATCGCATTCCGCCCCGGGCCAAGGTGCGCCGCAACGCGCCCATCGAGCTGCCCCATGTGATGCTGCTGATCGACGATCCTGACAAGACCGTTATTGAGCCCCTGACTGCCGCTGCCGAGGGGATGGAGAAGGTGTATGATTTCGACCTGATGCAGGACGGCGGCCACATCCGCGGCTTTAAGCTGTCCGATAAGCAGATCGATGCTGTGGCCAATGCTCTGGAGGGCCTGACCACCGATGAAGCCATGCAGAAAAAGTACAACGTCTCCGGCGTGGCGCCCCTGCTGTTCGCCGTGGGCGACGGCAACCACTCTCTGGCTACTGCCAAGGCCTGCTATGAGGAGCAGAAGAAGGGCAAGACCCCCGAGGAGTATCTGGCGCTTCCCGCCCGCTACGCACTGGTGGAGGTGGTCAATAACCACGACGATGCCCTGCAGTTCGAGCCCATCCACCGGGTGCTGTTCGGCGTGGATCACCAGAAGTTCATGGACGCCTTCCGCGCCGCCTATCCCAACGCCTATGAGGGCAAGGGCGACGGCCACACCATCGAGTTCGTGTGGAACGGCGAGAGCCACTTTATCACTGTGCCCGACCCCAAGGTGCAGCTGGCGGTGGGTACGCTACAGGGCGTTATTGACCAGTACCTGAAGGACAACGGCGGCGAGGTGGACTATATCCACGGCGACGATGTGACCCGCGAGCTGGGCAGCAAGCCCGGCAATATGGGATTCCTGCTGCCTGCCATGGGCAAGGAGCAGCTGTTCAAGACCGTCATGGCCGACGGGGTGCTGCCCCGTAAGACCTTCTCTATGGGTCATGCTCAGGATAAGCGCTACTACATCGAGGCCCGCAAGATCGTTAAGTAAGGCTGGCGCGGTCGCGTACAGTGTGCTATAATAGTGCTGCGGCAATGCCGCAGCACTATTTTTTGTGAGGAACCGCTATGAAGTGTATGGAAAAAGCATATGCCAAGGTGAACCTGACGCTTCAGGTGGGCAGCCGACGTCCGGATGGCTATCATGCTGTAATGTCTGTTATGCAGCGCATCAGTCTGTGGGACACCGTAACAGTGGAGCGCGGTACAGGGCGCGGCACACTGCTTTGCAGTGTGCCGGTGACGGAGAACGTCGACGACAATCTGTGCATGAAGGCAGCGCGAGCGTTTTTTGCCGAAACGGGGACGAAAAGCGACGGCGTGACGATCACGTTGGAGAAACGCATTCCCGTGCAGGCGGGACTGGGCGGCGGCAGCAGCGACGCGGCGGCGGTGCTGCGGGCGCTGCGGACGCTGTACGCGCCGGATATGAGCGACGGCAGGTTGGAAACGCTGGCGGCAAGGCTGGGCAGCGATGTGCCGTTTTTTATCCGGGGCGGTACGCAGTTGGCCACGGGCAGGGGAGAGGTCGTTTCGCCGCTGCCGCAGCTAGCCGCGGGTTGGTTCGTGGTGGTGAAGCCCGATGAGGGCTATTCCACGGCAGAGATGTATCGGCGGCTGGATGAGCCGGGTTCGATGCTGGTGCGGAACAGCCGCTATATGCAGGACGCGGTGGCGGCGAACAATGTCCATGCGGTGGCGGCGGAGCTGCACAACAGCTTTGAACGGGTGGTGCCGAAGGACAGCAGCCTGAGGACCATCAAGGACGCGCTTCGGGTGCAGGGCGCGCTGGGTACGCTGCTCAGCGGCAGCGGCAGCGCGGTGTTTGGCCTGTTCGACGATCAGAGCGCGGCTGCTGCGGCAGCGGAGGCGCTGAAAAAAACATGGCCGTGGGTATTTGTGGCTCGACCGGTATAAAAATACGAAGCACCGTCCAAAATGTAGGCAAATCTACAAAGGACGGTGTTTTTTATGCATACATATATAAATAAATGGAGACCTATCGAAATCGCGGTGCTGTTAGCGTTGGCGGTAACGCTGTTGGTGGGCGCGGCATCGCTGCATCGGCAGGACGGCTTGCAGGAAAAGATGATCCGCCTGCACGTCATTGCCAATTCGGACAGCGAGGATGACCAGGCCATGAAGCTGCTGGCGCGGGATGCGGTGTTGACACGCGCCGAGGCAATCCTGCGTCAGGCATCGAACAGGGAGGAGGCGATGGAGGATCTAAACGCGGCGCTGCCGGAGCTGGAGAGGACGGCTTATGATGCCTGCGGCGGAGCGTACCCTGTGCATGCGGCGCTGGAAATGACGGAATTCCCACGGAAGGAATACGACGGCTTCGCCCTGCCGGCGGGAGAGTACATGGCGCTGCGCGTCATCATCGGCGAGGGTGCCGGCCGGAACTGGTGGTGTGTGGTGTACCCACCGCTGTGCATGGCCTCCTGCACAGAGTTGGAGGATACGGCGCTGCGCGCCGGACTGGACGGCGACGATGTGCAGCTTATCACCGAAGCGGACAGCGGATATGTGTTGAAATTCCGCGCTGTGGAGCTGTGGGAACGCCTGCGGCAGTGGTTGGGAAAATAGATGTGAAAATAAATGGGAGAAGTGCGCGAAAAAACTGTTGACAAACAAGGGAAAACCTGTATAATAGTTTTTGTTCGTCGGAACACAGCGGGATTGTGTAAAGGTAGCACAGCGGACTCTGACTCCGTATGTGAGGGTTCGAATCCTTCTCCCGCTGCCAAAGAGCCTTACTTTTGAACCATTGCATGGTGTAGGAAGTAAGGCTTTTTTCTATACTGAGGAATGAGAGTTGGATCGAGGTGCGTGATGAAGAAAGAAAGGCTTGTTGCAGCCCCGCATACCTTTATGCTATCGGTATTGTTGATGATCAGTATCCCGGCAGCATACGCGATTATGCTGATTTACCATCAAGAATCCATCGGAGCATTCCTGCGAGTTCCGGGTGCGCTGCAAGTGACACTTCTCGTTGCGGTTATCTATCTTGCGCTGCTGGTGACGCTTTTTTGTACGCGTTACCAGTGGGCCGCTGTTACTGAAATATGTGAAGACCGGGTCGTATTTCGGGCATTGTTTACGCACAGGACCTTTTACTACAGTGATATGCACCATATTGGCGTTGACTATGGCTTATTGGACGGCAGGAAGCAGTTTTGGATGTATTTCAGTAAAACCCCAATTCCTGCAATGTATTATCACCGGATCAATCGGATGAAGCCGTCAAGGAGTTTTATGCGTGTGCAGTATTGCAAAAAGACTTATGAAAGGCTGGTGGCAAATACGCCGCCGCAAATCAGCAATCAGCTTCGAAAGTGTTATTCGACGATACGGCTGCACGATTTGGATAAGAAAGAGTAACACGGTATTCGCTGCAGGTCGGTAAAGAGCACCCGCCTGGTGCGTTTGCAGGCGGTACTGCTGTCCGATATGAAAAAGCCCCGCCCATCGGGCGGGGCTTTGCTGCGTCAGCCGTGGGAGAGGGGAGCGCTCAGCGCTCAGGATCCCATTTGGGAGAGGTGGGATCCTTGACCGGCTGGGCCGCAGCGGGAGAAGGAAGCAGGTCGGATGCGGTGAAGTACTTCTTCAGGGGCTTGTACGCCACGGCAAAGACCAAAAGGGTGATAGCGATGTTGGGGAGCATGTACGCCAGATTGTACAGCAGGGAGTAGAACCAGGGGCTGTGCATAGTCATGCCGAAGAAGGTCTCGGGCATGTATTCCGCCCAAACGGTGGCGCCCACCACATAGTGCACCAGGAAGCGGGAAAAGCCGGCGATCAGAGTGCCGGTGAACACGCCGCTCTTGCGGCGGGCCACCAGACCGGCCAGACCCAGGACGGTGAAGGCCACCAGGTAGTCGCCGACGATGGACTGCCAGCCAATGGCGAAGCCGCCGTCAAACATGAACTGCAGAACGCCGAAGGCGAAGCCGCCCAGCAGACCGGCGCCGAGGCCCCAGCGAACGGCATACAGCACCAGGGGGATCATGGACAGGACGACGCTGCCGCCCCAGGGCATCTCCCACAGCTTCAGGTAGCTGAGTATCTGCGCAACGGCCACCAGTACGGCGCCTTCGCACAGGGCGCGGACTCTCATGTGACTTTTCATAATAATGTGTACCTCCGAAAATAAAATTCCCGCATGGCGAGCCATGCAGGCGTCGCAATGCGGAAATCCGAAAATCGATATGATCGCATTCCTACGCCGGCATTACCCGGATCAGGTTCGAGGGACCGGACGGCGTTACGTCACATCTCAGCCAGCTTGCGCCAGCGCCCCTTGGATTGTGGAACGATTGTAGCACGGCGGGTGGAGGATGTCAAGTGGCTTGTGGGTAACGGAGAGATAAATTCCGCTTATGAGAGAACGATTATTATAGAAGTGGGGAAAAGGGAGAAAAAGGCGTTGACAAAAGGCACGGTGTATGGTAGTCTAACAAAGCTGTCCGGGAGGGCGGAGCGCGTGTAAAGCGAGTCAATGAAAAATGTCTAAAAAAGGTAAAATAGTAGTTGACAAGATGACAGACATGTGCTAAGATAATGACTGTTCCGCGGTTATGGGACGTGTACCTTGTAAATTAAACAACGAACGAAACGAAAAGCACCAGACGGGAGCACATTGTAAGATGTGCAACTGAGAACTTGGCGGAGCCGGGTTAAGTCAATTACCGGCAAAGCTAAGTATAAAAAGTTTTTGAAGCTATGACAAATAGCTCTGTAAAGATTAGCTCGATGGAGACATCGTGTTGATACAATTTATAGAGAGTTTGATCCTGGCTCAGGACGAACGCTGGCGGCGTGCTTAACACATGCAAGTCGAACGAGAATCTGTGGAAAGAGGATTCGTCCAATTGAAGCAGAGGACAGTGGCGGACGGGTGAGTAACGCGTGAGGAACCTGCCTTTCAGAGGGGGACAACAGTTGGAAACGACTGCTAATACCGCATGACACATAGGTGTCGCATGGCACTTATGTCAAAGATTTATCGCTGAAAGATGGCCTCGCGTCTGATTAGCTAGTTGGTGAGGTAACGGCCCACCAAGGCGACGATCAGTAGCCGGACTGAGAGGTTGAACGGCCACATTGGGACTGAGATACGGCCCAGACTCCTACGGGAGGCAGCAGTGGGGAATATTGGGCAATGGGCGCAAGCCTGACCCAGCAACGCCGCGTGAAGGAAGAAGGCTTTCGGGTTGTAAACTTCTTTTGTCAGGGACGAGTAGAAGACGGTACCTGACGAATAAGCCACGGCTAACTACGTGCCAGCAGCCGCGGTAATACGTAGGTGGCAAGCGTTGTCCGGATTTACTGGGTGTAAAGGGCGTGTAGCCGGGAGGGCAAGTCAGATGTGAAATCCACGGGCTCAACTCGTGAACTGCATTTGAAACTACTCTTCTTGAGTATCGGAGAGGCAATCGGAATTCCTAGTGTAGCGGTGAAATGCGTAGATAT